>ERZ778020.132-NODE-132-length-240592-cov-20.563049_pt1 | contig 240592 bp, 245 predicted proteins | sample MGYA00375750_ERZ778020 | MGnify/ENA primary metagenome ERZ778020 (study PRJEB29350, sample SAMN05389818) | bioreactor metagenome | isolation source: Ammonium sulfate bioreactor | place: South Africa: University of Cape Town | collected 2014-03-17 ...
ACGGCATGGGTGTCGGCGTCCAGCGACCCGCTGGCGGGGACGTCGGCGCCGTCGCCCTGGTGGGTCCCGGGCCCAGGGACGGATGCCGCGGACGCGGCGCTGCGGGCGCTCATGCCGGATCCTCCGCCGTGGGGGGCGGCGCAGCGTTCGGCGCGGGGTTCGGCGCGACGTTCCGTGCGGGGTTCGGCGGGGCCTCCCGCGCGGGGTTCGGAGCGACGTCCCGAGCGGCGTTCGGCGCGGCGTCCCGCGCGCCGCCCGGTGCGGAGTCGAGCCGGATGATCCGGTCGGCGATCGTCCGGGCCGTGGTGCGGTGCGACACGAGGAGGATGCCGGCGCCGCCGTCGGCCTCGCGGCGCAGCGCCGTCCAGAGGGCCGCCTCGGTCGCGGCATCCAGTGCGCTGCTCGGCTCGTCGAGGGCGAGCACCTCGGCGCGGCCGGACCGCCGCCGGTACAGCGCACGGGCGACGGCCACGCGCTGGGCCTGGCCGCCCGACAGTCCCGACCCGCCCGCGCCCAGCTCACGCCCCGGGTCGATGTCACCCGCCTGTGCGGCGTCGAGACACCCGCGCACGAGCGGATCGTCGACCGCTGCGGCGCCGAGCGCGACGTTCTCGCGCACGGTGCCGGCGAGGAGGCCGGGGCGCTGTCCGGCCCACGCGAGCACCCCCCGCGCGGAGGCGGCGTCGGTGGTCCGGCCGTGCACGATCACCGTGCCCTCGTGGTCGGCGAAGCCCAGGAGGGCGGCGAGCACGCTCGACTTGCCGGCGCCGCTCGGTCCTTCGATCAGCACGATCTCGCCCGCGCCGACGGCGAGGTCGACGGGCGGAAGGAGGAGCTCGCCGTAGCGCACCCGCAGGCCGCGCGTCTCCAGGATCGGCGACCGCGACGGCCCGGACCCCCCGGACGGCCCGGATGGCTCGGGCGACCGCGACGGCCCTGACCGCTCCCGCGCGTCCGGGACACGCGGCGCGAGCGGGGTGACGGTGCCCGTGTCGCGGACACTCACCGGGAGCGCGGCGGCCGCGTCGAGCACGGCGAACACGCCGTCCGTCGCGGCGACGCCCTCGGCGGCCGCGTGGAACTGCACCCCCACCTGGCGCAGCGGAAGGTACGCCTCCGGTGCGAGCAGCAGGACGAACAGACCGACCAGCAGTCCCAGCTCACCGCCGAGCAGACGCAGGCCGATCGTGACGGCGACGATCGCCACCGAGATGCTCGCGAGGAACTCGAGGGCGAACCCCGACAGGAACGACACCCGCAGCACGGCCATCGTCTCCCGCTTGTAGTCGCGCGTGACGGTCTCGATCGAATCCGCCGCCCGGTGCTGCCGGCCGAAGATCTTCAGCGTGCCGAGCCCGCCCACCGTGTCGGCGAACCGCGTCGCGAGGCGGCCGAGGGTGTCGAGCTGCCGTCGCTGCACCGCACGCGTCGCGAGTCCGATGAGCACCATGAACAGCGGGATGAGCGGAATCGTGACGATCACGATGAGGCCCGAGACCGGGTCCGCGATGAGGATCGCCACGACGACGATCGGCATCGTGATCGCGGTCGCGACCAGCTGCGGCAGGTAGCGGCCGAAGTACGCGTCGAGGGCCTCCAGCCCGTGACCGGCCGTGACGGCGAGGCCGGCGGCGTTGCGCTGCGACATCCATCCGGGTCCGAGTCTGCGGACCGCGGCGACCAGTGCCTGTCGGAGCTGCAGCGACGCCCGCGCCGCGCCGAGCGCGGAGATGCGCTCGGACGCGACGATCAGCAGCGCCCGGAGGAGGATGAGCCCCGCGGCCGCTCCGATGAGGGGCACCAATGCGGAGAGGTGCTCGCCCTCGATGGCGCCGACCAGAGCGCGGGCGAGGAACCACGCGAATCCGACGATGACGCCGGTCTGTGCGAACACGATGGCGGCGCTGATCACGAGGGCGCTCCGCGCGGCGCGCGCGTACCGCAGCAGCCGCGGATCCAGCGGCGGGGTGCGTCCCCGGCGGCGCGCGCCGGCGCCGGCGGCGGGGGATGCCGGGCCGAGGGCGGGGGATCCCGCGCCGGGGGCTGGGGATGCCGCGCCGGGGGCGGGGGATCCCGCGCCGGGGGCTGGGGATGCCGCGCCGGGGGCGGGGGATGCCGGGCCGAGGGCGGGCGGCGCCGCGGATGAGGCGGTCGTGCCGGTCGCATCCGTCTCCGCGTTCACGTCCGCCTCATCCGTCCCGGCCATATCTCGATCCTGCCCCAGCCCGTACCGTTCTCAGGAAGCGGCCCTCCCGGCGTCGACCGCCGCCGCCGGATTCCGCCGGTTCCACCGGTCGAGCGGGGCCGCGGTCCTGAGAACGGTACGCGGGGCCGGCCCGGCCTGACCTGCGGCAGGCGACGGTCGAGCCCGACGGTGGCCGGACCCGACCTCCGCCGGAGACCACGCCTCCGAGTCCGTCCGCGGCCCCAGCGGGCCCGCTCAGTGCGCGACCGCGGCGGCCTGCTCGATCCGGCTGCGCGAGACGCGCTTGCGGAACACCCAGTACGTCCAGCCCTGGTAGAGGAGCACGAGCGGGAGGAAGATCAGTGCCGCCCAGCTCATGATCGTCAGCGTGTACGGCGTGCTCGACGCGTTCGCGATCGTGAGCCCGTGCGCCGGGTCGGTGGTCGACGGCATCACGTTCGGGAACAGTGCGAACCACAGCATCAGCACCGCGAACACGACGGTCACCGCGCCGAGCCCGAAGGCCCACCCCTCGCGGTTGCGCAGGTTCGCGACGATCGACCCCACGAGGGCCAGCGCCGCGATCAGCGCGGCGACCACCACCAGGGTGATCAGCGGTGCACCCGCACCGATCGCGTTCGCGATCGTCCACACGATGAAGGCCGCGGCCGCGACGAGGGTCGCGAGGCCGGAGCGGGTCGCCAGCCGCCGGGCATCGTCATGCACCTGACCGTCGGTCTTCAAGGCCACGAAGTACACGCCGTGGGTGAAGAACAGCAGGAGCGTCGTGAGCCCGCCGAGCAGGCCGTAGGGGTTCAGCAGGGTGAGCAGCGTCCCGGTGAAGTTGTGGTCGGCGTCGAGCGGGACGCCCTGCACGATGTTGGCCACCGCGACACCCCACAGGAAGGCGGGGACGGCCGAGCCGATCACGATCATCCGATCGAAGCCGCGCTTCCACTTCAGCCCCTCGCGCTGGTGCCGGTACTCGAACGAGACGCCGCGCAGGATGAGGGCCAGCAGGATGAGCAGCAGCGCGAGGTAGAACCCGCTGAACAGCGTCGCGTACCACTCCGGGAACGCCGCGAACAGACAGGCGCCGGCGACGATGACCCACGTCTCGTTGAGGTCCCACACCGGTCCGATGGTGTTGATGATCTGGCGGCGGGAGATGTCGTCCTTGCCCAGGAAGGGGAGGGACATGCCCACGCCGAAGTCGAACCCGTCGAGGACGAAGTAGCCGACGAACAGGAATCCGACGATGAAGAACCAGAGGTATGCCAAGTCCATGTCGTCCTCCTAGTAGACCGTGGTCGGGACGTCGGCGAGCTCGCGGTCGGACTCGTCGTCCGAGCCGTCGCCCGGTGGAGGCAGCGGGTCGGGACCCTTGCGCACCGTGCGGATGACGAGGCCGATCTCGACGACGGCGAGCGCCGCGTAGATGGCTGTGAACGCGAGCAGCGAGACGAGCACCTGCCAGCCCGGGACGTTGGGCGACACCCCGTTCTGGGTCAGCATGAGCCCGAAGACGATCCAGGGCTGGCGGCCCATCTCCGTGAACACCCAGCCCACGAGGCTGGCGAGCAGCGGCAGGGGAGCCGACCAGATCGCGACCTTCCACGCCCACTGCGGGACCTCGCGCTTCGCGTTCTTGCGCGTGAGCCACAGGCCGACGACCGAGATGAGGGCGGCGAGACCGCCGAGGCCCATCATCCACCGGAACGACCAGTAGGTGACCCAGATGATCGGCGAGAACGGCAGGTCGCCGCCCAGCTTGTCGGCGAACTGCGGCCACTGCTGGATGTACTGGGCGTTCAAGTCGTTGATGCCCTCGACGCATCCGTTCAGGGTGTGCGTCGACAGCAGGGCGAGCAGGTAGGGCACCCGCACCGAGAAGAGCTCGCTCGATCCGTCGGGTGTGCCGAGGGTGAACAGGGAGAAGGACGCGTTCGCCCCGCACGCCGATTGATAGAGCGCCTCTGCGGCGGCCATCTTCATCGGCTGGGTCTCCACCATCACGATGGCGAGCTGGTCGCCGGCGAAGAACACCCCCACGAACGCGACGATCATGCCCCACATCCCGAACCGGAGGGCGGACCGCATCATCTCGATGTTCTGCCTGCGGGCCAGGTGCCACGCCGCGGTGGCGATCACGACGGCGGCGGCGAACATGAACGCCGCGAACATCGTGTGCGGGAAGGTCGCCAGCGCCACGGGATTCGTCAGAACGGCCCAGAAATCGACGAGCTCGGCCCGGCTGCCATCCGGGGCCATCTTGTAGCCGACGGGGTTCTGCATCCATGCGTTCGCGGCCAGGATGATGAATGCGGAGAGGGATGCCCCGGCCCACGCGATCCAGATCGTCGCGAGATGCGCCCCCTTGGGCAACCTGTCCCACCCGAAGATCCACAGCCCGAGGAAGGTCGCCTCGAGGAAGAACGCCATCAGCCCTTCGAAGGCGAGGGGCGCGCCGAACACGTCGCCCACGAAGCGGGAGTAATCCGACCAGTTCATGCCGAACTGGAACTCCTGCACGATGCCGGTGACCACGCCCATGGCGAAGTTGATCAGGAAGATCTTGCCGAACAGCCGCGTGAGGTGGAGCCACTTCACGCGCCCTGTCCGGTACCAGGCGGTCTGGAAGATGGCCACGACCAGGCCCATGCCGAGCGTGAGCGGCACGAAGATGAAGTGGTAGAGCGTCGTCAGGCCGAACTGCCAGCGGGCCAGCAGCAGCGGGTCGAGCAGGTCCATCGAGGGTCTCCGTTCCGCGTTCTCGGCGGGTGTGGATCACAGTCCCATCTGTGGTCTGACCACATTGTAGCTGTGGTCTGACCACACGTCCATGGGGTCGTGCGATCTTCGCTCAAGATATTCCTTCGCCCGTTTCTGCGGCAGGGGGGAGGGCCGTGAAAAAGACGGTCACGGGCCGGTCGTCCCCACCCGCGGGTAACCTCGGAGCATGCCCCGGATGCCGCAGACGACGATGGTGGCCACCGCGCCGCTCGTCGACACCCACGGACGGGTGCACCGCGATCTGCGCATCTCGCTCACCGATCGCTGCTCGCTGCGCTGCACGTACTGCATGCCCGAGCAGGGGAACGAGTGGCTCGCGCGTTCGAGCATCCTCAGCACGGAGGAGATCGTCCGCATCGCGCGCGTCGCAGCTGCGGCCGGGATCTCCACCTTCCGTCTGACCGGCGGCGAGCCGCTGCTCCGCCCCGACATCGTCGAGGTCGTGCGCGCCCTCGCGCCCCTGGAGACGCCGGACGGGCCCGTGCAGATCGCCATGACGACCAACGGCATCCGGCTGCCGGACTTCCTGCCCGATCTGGTGGAGGCGGGCCTCTCCCGCGTCAACATCAGCCTGGACACGCTCCGCCGCGACCGCTTCCACGATCTGACCCGCCGTGATCGGCTCGACGACGTGCTCGCCGGTGTGGCGGCGGCTGCGGCATCCGGCCTGCGGCCCCTCAAGCTCAACGCCGTGGCGATGCGCGGTGTCAACGACGACGAGCTGTGCGACCTCGTCGAGTTCGCGATGGCGCACGATGCGCAGCTGCGGTTCATCGAGCAGATGCCCCTCGACATCGGGCACACGTGGGACCGCACCACGATGGTGACGCGGGACGAGATCCTCGCGACGCTGTCCGAGCGCTGGGAGCTGACGCCGGTGCCCGGCCGTGGCGGCGCACCCGCCGAGCGCTGGCAGATCGACGACGGGCCGCACACGGTGGGCGTGATCGCTTCGGTCACCGCCCCGTTCTGCGGCGACTGCGATCGGCTGCGACTGACGGCGGACGGGCAGTTGCGCAACTGCCTGTTCTCGCGCTCGGAATACGACCTCATGCCCGTCCTCCGCGGCGGAGCGGCCGTCGCCGCGGGCGAGGCCGTGTCGATCGGCGTCCGACCTCTGGATACCGGCATCGACGCCCGTATCGACGACGTGCTGCGGTCGTGCATCCGCGGCAAGCTGCCGGGGCACGCCATCAACGACCCCGCGTTCCTGCAGCCCGTGCGCGGCATGAACGCGATCGGCGGCTGACGCGTCGGCATCGGCGGCCGCGGCATCCGGACGCACTCGCATCGAAGGGAGAGCACCATGGGACGCATCACCGCACGGCGGCCGATCGTGCGCATCACCGTGGGGACCGACGAGGGCGACCTCTCGTCCCGGCGACCCGACACGCTTGCCGTCGAGGAGCCGCTCGAGATCCGGGTGGGTGGGGCGCCGCTGGCGGTGACCATGCGCACGCCCGGCAACGATGTCGAGCTGGCGGCAGGGTTCCTCGTGTCGGAGGGGGTGATCTCGCACGGCGGCGAGTTCCGGTCCGCGATCCACTGCGGCGGCCCAGGCACCGGCGGGGCGATCCCCGCGTCCGCTCTGCTGAGTCCGCCGTCCGCCGGTGCGGAGTTCTCGTTCTCGTCGGCTGCGGACGGCAACACGTACAACGTGCTGGACGTCTCGCTCGCGCCCGGGGTCCGCCTGCCGGACCCGGCGCTCGCGCGGAACTTCTACACGACGAGCTCGTGCGGGCTGTGCGGGAAGGCCTCGATTGAGGCCGTCGAGACCGGGTCGGCCTACGACGTGGGTGCGGATCCGACGACGGTGGATGCCGCCGCGGTGGTCGGGTACCCCGACGCGCTGCGTGCGCGGCAGGCCGTGTTCGACAAGACGGGCGGCCTGCACGCCGCGGCGCTCTTCGATGCCGTCACGGGGGAGCTGCTCGTGCTGCGCGAGGACGTCGGGCGGCACAACGCGGTCGACAAGGTCATCGGATGGGCGGTGCTCGCCGACCGGCTCCCGCTCCGCGGGACGGTGCTGCAGGTGTCGGGGCGGGCGAGCTTCGAGCTCGTCCAGAAGGCGGTGATGGCCGGCATCCCGGCGCTCTCCGCGGTGTCCGCGCCGTCGTCGCTCGCCGTCGAGCTGGCTGTCGCATCAGGGCTCACCCTCGTGGGCTTCGTGCGCGGCACCACGATGAACGTGTACTCCCGCGCGGACCGCGTCCGCACGCGCGGGGGCTCGGCGGTCGGCGCGCCCGCGGGTGCGGGGGCCGTGTCGGAGATGGTTGCGTCCGAGATAGCTGCGTCGGAGTCGGCGTAGTCCGGGGTCGGCGTCGTCCGGAGGTGGTGCGCTCCGGGGTCGGGGTCGTCCCGATGCGGCGCCCCGCTGTTCAGGCGCGGGAGAGCTGCACGACGCATTCCGCCGGGTCGCACGACGGGTTCATGCCGTCGACGGCGAGCGGGCCGCGCGCCTCGCTGAGGACGCTCTGCATGAGCCCGAGGTGCACGGCGCAGAGCACGTCGCGATGCGTGGCGTGGGTCTGGGCGTGGGCGCACGGCGTGAGGTCGACCGTCAGGGCCGCTTCGTCCACGATGGGGTCGAATCCGGCCCCCTCCAGGTCGTCGACGAGCGCGTCGAGCTGGTGCAGCACCTCGGCGGGGAGCGGCGCGCCGGCCGGGTCCGGTGTGTCGGTCCACGGCAGGACCCGGCGCATCAGGTCGCCGCGACGTGCGGCATCTCGGGCCTTGCGCTGGGCGACGGGACTGGATGCCGCATCCGTGCCGGTGGCAGCGCTGTAGAGCACGCGCGGGCGTCCTCTGGTCGTGCGGTGCTCGGTCTCGACGACGACGTAGCCAGCCTCGATGAGCCGCTGCAGGTGCTCGCGGACCGTGTTGGCGTGGAGGCCGGTCGCCTCCGTGAGGTCCTGGACCGTACGCGCGGGGTGCTCCTGCAGCTGGTGCAGGATCTGCACGCGCGAGTAACTGGAGATCGCGGAGTAGGCAGGCTGGCCCATGCGCCCATTATCCGGGCACGGCGGCCGCCGCCGCATCCGATTCTCAATCGGTGAGGTGTCGACGGCCTGTGCGAGACTCGCGGGATGACCGCATCCGCACGGCCTCTCAACCTGTTGCTCTGCGTCGCGATCGGCGTCGCGGCCGCGATCGTCGGCCTCCTGCCGTGGATCGTGACCGGGATGCGGCTGCCCCTGCAGAACGCGTGGGCGGCGGCGGTGATGCCGGACGACATGCCGATCGCGCTGCTGCCGTTCAGCCCGTACACGCTCATCCTCATGGCGGGGATGCTCGTGACCGGTGCCGCGGTGGGCGGGACGGCGGGACGGCTGCTGCGCCGCCGGCTCCCGCGCGGCGGGGTCTCGGCGATCGCGGGCGGGGTGCTCGCGGTGCAGGTGCTCGCGGTCGTCCAGACCTCGGTGGCGGTGCTCGGCGGCCTGCGACAGGACGTGGAGGGGCGGCTGTACTTCGCCGCGATCCTCGGCGCGATCGTGCTGTCGGTCCTGCTCGGGGCGCTGACGCTGTGGCTCGTCGCCGTGGCCCCGCGTGCGGGTGCGGTGATCGGGTTCACGCTGGCGGCGCTCGCGGCAGAGCAGTGGGCTGCCGGGTTGATCGTGGCGCCGTTCAGCATCTCGGCGACGCCGTTCGCTCTCTGGCTGGCGGCGGCGTTGCGGTGGCTGCCGTCGGTGGCCGTGGGCATCGCGATCGCGTGGTGCGGTCTGCGTACGGTGGGTGGGGCGGTGGCGGCGGTCGGGAGTCTGCTGTTCCTGTGGGTCGCGCCCGCGACGACGAGTGCGATCGGGATGGCAGCGGGGACGCGCGTGTACTGGCGCTTTCCGGCGGAGATGCTCGCGGCGGCGCGCGGTGTGTTCGTGAGCGCGCTCATGATCCCGTCGCTCTCGCTCCTGCCGGTGGTGCTGGCGCTGACGGTGGCCGCGGTCGGTCTGGTGTGGCGGCGCAGCGCCCGGTCGGCGCGGGCGGCGGGGGCGGTCACACCGTCGGCGTGACCGCGGGCTGCCGTGCGGGAATCGGCCGCCTCACCCCGTCGGCGTGACTGCCGGGCTGCCGTCATCTCGTGGTGCGACCGCGGGCTGCCGTGCGGGGCTCGGCTGCCGTGCGGGAATACTGCTCGGCGGGTCGCGTTGCCCCGAGCATGACTCGCATCGGACGCAGTGACCTCGACATCCTCCCCCTCTCCCTCGGCGGCAACGTATTCGGCTGGACGGCGGACCGCGATGCATCGTTCGAGATCCTGGATGCCTTCCATGCCGGGGGCGGTGATTTCATCGACACCGCTGATGCGTACAGTGCCTGGGTTCCCGGGCATTCCGGCGGGGAGAGCGAGACGATCCTCGGTGAGTGGCTGGCCGCGCGGCGGCCGTCGAACGTGGTGGTGGCGACCAAGGTGAGCCAGCATCCCGATTTCCGCGGGCTGTCGGCGAAGAACGTGCGGGCGGCCGCTGAGGCGTCGCTGAAGCGTCTGGGCATCGACACGATCGACTTGTACTACGCGCACTTCGACGATGCCTCCGTTCCGCTGGAGGAGACCGTCGCCGCGTTCGGTGACCTGGTGCGTGACGGGCTTGTGCGCTACACGGCTGTGTCGAACTACAGTGCGGAGCGCATCCGTGAATGCATCGGGCTCGCTGAGGCGGCCGGAACCGCGCTGCCCGTGGCGGTGCAGCCGCATTACAACCTCGTGCATCGGAACGAGGTCGAAGAGAGCATCATCCCCGTCGCGGAGGAGTTCGGGCTTTCGCTCGTGCCGTACTCGGCGCTCGCGAGCGGGTTCCTGACGGGGAAGTACCGTTCGACGGATCCGGCGGGTCAGTCGTCCCCGCGTGCCGGTGGCGCGGCGAAGTACGCGACCCCGCAGGGACTGTCGATCATCGATGCCCTGGAGTCGATCGGGTCTGCGCACGGCGCGTCCGTGTCGGCGACAGCGCTGGCATGGCTGCGTATGCAGCCCACGGTCGCCGCTCCGATCGCGAGTGCCTCGAAGGTCGACCAGGTCGCGGATCTGCTGGTCTCCGCCCGGCTGGACCTGACGCCGGACGAGCTGGCCGAACTGGACCGCGTCTCCACCTGGACGCCCGCGACGGCCTGATCGCGGATTCCCGGCGCACCGGGTCGGCGGCCTCAGGGTTCGGCGTGCCTCGGCGCCGCGGGATTGTCGGGCGCTGGGCGACGGCGGCGCCGGGTGCGGCGTCCGCCGGGCGCGGTGCTGGCTGGGTGGGGTACTGGCCGGGTGTGGCTGGCTGCGTGCGGTGCTGGCCGGATGCGCCGCCCGCGGAGTGCAGCGCCCGCGGGGCGCACCGCCCGCCGGGTGCGGTGCCGGCTGGCTGGGTGGGGTACTGGCCGGGTGTGGCTGGCCGGGTGCGGTGCTGGCCGGATGCGGCGCTCGCCGGGCACAGACCCCGCGGGTTGCGCCGCCCGCGGGGTGCGGCGCTCGCCGGGTGACCGACCGCCGGGTGCGGCGCCCGCCGGGTGCACCGCCCTGCCGTGTGCACCGCCCGCCCGGCGCAACGCCCGCGAGGAGAAGCGCTCGCCGAGCGTCAGCCCCGTGCGTTCACCCCGGCCGAGCGCCCGCCGGCTCCCTCGCGACGTCGGGGTGCCGCCATCCTCCTCGTTCCGCAGGGGGAGGCGGATCCCAGGCCCATCGCCACGCAGCCTTCGAGACGAGCGCCCTCGGCGACCCTTCGCCCGGTGGCGGATGGAGGATGAACGGACCGTGCCCGTCACGTGTGATCCGCCAGCCCCGGTTGTGCAGGAGCATGTGATGGAAGCGGCAGAGCAGGACTCCGCGGTCGATGTCAGTTCGGCCCCCGTGCTCACCGAAGTGATCGCAGTGGTGGGCCTCGCACGAGGAGGCGGGCCGGTTGCACTCCGGCCACAGGCATCCGCCGTCGCGCGCGGCGAGGGCGATCCGTTGGCGCGCCGTGTAGAGGCGCTGCTCGCGGCCGACGTCGAGCGGATTGCCGTGTCCGTCGGTCGTGACGATCCTCGACCCGTGCATGCACAGCGCGCGGTCGATGATCGATCCGGCGAGCGCGTCACCGCCATCCTCGGCGTGGCCGACGGCGAGCAGGCGGCCGAGCGGATCGCGGGGACCGACGACGTCCTTCACCACGATCATGCGGACCCCCGGCTGGCGTGCGCCGAACACGTCCTCGTGCGACGCCAGTGCGCCGGCGCGGATGAGGTCCATCACCAGGTCGTACTCGAGCTGCTCGTTGCTGCGGGGATCCCCGGCGAGCTCGTCGGCTGCAGCCCGCTCGTCTGCGGTGACGAAGCGCGGTCCGCCGCGACGGGGGCGAAGTGCGGAGTCGCGCACCGTGCGCAGCCACAGCGCCATCTCGTCGTCGAACGCGATGCGCGCGCGATGCTGACCCTCCGCGTCGATCCACATGCGGAACTCCCGGCCCTCGTACCGCCGGGCGGACCTCGACTCCGCGCCCGTCGGATCGAGCAGATCGCGCATCGTACGCGAGCGCTTCGCCAGCTCCTCCACGGTCAGCGAGCCCGCCTCGTCGATCAGCCCCTCTGCAGCAAGAGCCCAGGCCTCGTGCACGCGCTCGTCATCTCCCGTCGGCGGCTCGCCGAGGCCGGCCCGAATGGCGTCATGCTGAGCGGCGGTCAGCGCTCCCTCGAGAAGTGCCTGTCGCAATGACCGACGCCACGGGGGAACGAGGTCGTCGGACACCGGGTCCGCGGTGGTCGCGGCCCCTCCGCCGCGCGCCCCGCTGACGGCGAGCAGCGACTCCCCGACCCGAACCTGACGCGACGCATCCGCCTTCGTCCCGCCCGTCACGGCCTGGATCAGTGCAACCGGAGAGGCATGACCGAGTGTCGCGGCCAGCCCCGCGTGCCCATCTTCGCGGCGCGATCGGTGCGCGGCGACGCCCGCGAGCACCGCCTGGAGGCGAGTGGCGTCGTTGGCCAGCGCGGCCAGTTCTCTCATCGTGGAGAGCAGGACATCGTCGGTCAGCTCGCCGGCGCGTTCGGGCAGCGCCGACGCCTCGACGTCGAGCGATCCGCGAGCCGAGATGCGCTCGACGCGTTCGCGCATGGCCGTCACGATGTTCACATAGCGAGTCTTGCGCGAGGCGCGAGTATCGAAGAAAGAGTCGACCAGGATGTGGAGAACTGATCGCGCACGGCCCCGGTCGCGACGTTGTGCAGGAATCAGCGATGTGTCGGCGTCGGACTCGGAGCCCGAGGCGGCCTCCACGCGAGCATCCGCCCGCGACGCCCGGCCGCGACGCGCGGCTCAGCGTCGGCGCAGCGCCACGACGGGGATGACGCGGCTGGTGCGCTCCTCGTACTGACGGAAGCCGGCGCTGCGCGCGGTGAACATCGCCCACGCGTCATCCCGCGCCTGACCGCTCAGCTTCTCTGCGTGCACGGCGACGACCCCGTCGTCCGGCGTCTCGATGCGCGTATCGGGGTGGGCGAGAAGGTTGTGGTACCACGCGGGGTTCTCGGGCGCTCCCCCCTTGGATGCCGCGACCAGCCATGTGTCGGCGTCGACGTGGATGCCCATGACCGGGCTCACTCGCTCCGTACCGCTCTTCGCACCCACGTGGTGCAGCAGCACGAGCGACTTCCCGAAGTTGTCCACGTGCCCGTTGTTGCTGCGGAACGCGTCGATGATGCGGCTGTTCCAGTCTCCTGCGTTGCTCACGGGTCAACGCTAGCTCGGCCCACGCGGGTGACGGGCAAAACCCGAAGGCCCCCGAACACGAGTCCGGGGGCCTTCGGTGCGGTCATCCGCGGATCAGGGAAGGTAGTACGTCGGGTTCGGCAGCTTCACCACCTGGTCGGCGTGACCGCCGATGAGGTCGCTGAACTGGTCGCCGAAGTTCGCGACGATGTGGAAGCCGCCGCCCGACGGCGTCTCGACGTGCGCGCGAGTCTGCGACTTGTACTCGATGGTCGTGCACTTGGCGGTCGCGCACGTGATGTACGACGGCTGCTGCGATGCGCCCGTGCCCGTCCACTTCGTGTAGTAGTTCTCCGGGGTGAAGCCGGTGAACCCGACCTTCGCGAGGTTGCCGAGGGTCGCCGACTTCTGGTTGTCGTTGCGTCCGGTGAGTCCCACGAGCGTGCAGCCCGCGCGCTGGACGACCTGCGCCGCGGAGACCATTCCCGGCGTGGCGGGGAACCGCTCGTCCTGCACCCACACGTCCTGCTCGGCGGGGTTGAAGACGAAGTGCATGTCGGCGACCTCCATGTCGTACGTCCACAGGTTCGTGTCGTCGGCGTCCATCACCACGGCCGGCTTCTTGTGGGCGCGCTTGAGGAGGTAGCACTCGGCGGCGATCGCGGGCAGGCGCTTCTTCAGCAGCGACGTCATCTCGGAGATGTAAGGCGACTGCGTCTTGTTCGACGTGCCCGCCCCCGTGTCGCCGTAGTACGTCGCGATCGTCTTCTTGACGACATCGATGTTCGGGATGCCCTCGCCGCCCTGCGTCAGCCCGCTCGAGCCGTCGGCCTTCATCTCGAAGTGGGTGCGGGGCGTCAGCCTCGGCTCCTTCACGCCGGGGAGATCCGCCGACGGCAGGTAGTAGGTCGGGTTGGGCAGTTTCTGCACCCGGTCGGCGTATCCGCCCTGCAGGTCGGACCACTGATCGCCGACGTTGAGGGCGATGTCGTACCCGAGGTCCTTCTCGAGGTGCTTGCGGGTCAGCGCCTTGTACTCGACGGTCGTGCAGGATGCGGTCGCGCACGTGATGTACGACGGCTGCTCGCCGGTCGCCCACTTCGTGTAGTAGGTGTCGGCCGTGAACCCGGTGTAGCCCGCCTCGGTCACGTTCTCGATCGACGCCGCCTTCTGCGCGGCGCTCCGGCCGGTGATGCCGATCACGGCGAACCCGAGCTGGCGCGCATAGTTCTCGAACGACACCATCGCCGGCGTCGCGGGGAACACCTTCGCGAGGATGTCCTGGTTGTTGAGGTTCGGGTCGAACACGAAGTGCATCTGGCCGACCTCGTAGTCGTAGGTCATCAGCATGGTGTCGTCGGTGTCGAGCACGATCGCCGGGGTCTTGCCGCTCCGCTTCGACTCCTTGTAGAGGCGGGGGAGCTGCGCCTTGAGCCCCGCGACGATCCGGTTCATCTCGCTGATGTACGGGGAGGTCGTCTTGTTCGCGATGCCCGTCCCGGGGTCGCCGTAGTACGTCGCGATGGTCTTCTTCACGATGTCGATGTTCGGGATGCCTTCCCCGCCCTGCGACGCACCGCTGGAGCCGTCCGCCGCCATCGTGAAGTGCGTCCGTGGCGCGAGGCCCGGATGACCGCCGCCCGGCGAATACGCCTGCGCGGAGGAAGCGCTCACCACCGTCACGGCGAGGGCCACGGCGACGGTGGCGGAGACGGCGGCAAGGCGGCGGCGAAGGATCATCTGTTGCTCGCTTTCGATCGCATGGGGAGGCGGGGCGGATGGCCCCACCGCACGCTAGCCCGCCCCTCCGACGATCGGAAGAGCTTGTGCACAGCCCTCATCCAGCCCTAATGTGCGCAGGTGACTGACGACCGAGGCGTGACGTGGGTGCTGGTGGACGGCGAGAACATCGACGCGACCCTCGGCACGGCGATCCTTGGTCGCCGCCCGCAGCCCGACGAGCGCCCGCGCTGGGACCGGTTGCGGACGTTCGTCGAGCGCACGTGGGGCCAGCCGGCCCGCGGCGTGTTCTTCCTCAACGCGTCGACGGGCATCCCGATGGCGTTCGTCCAGGCGCTCAAGGCGATGGACTACATCGTGGTCCCGCTCTCGGGCGATGCGGACGAGAAGGTCGTCGACATCGCGATCCAGCGGACGCTCCGGGCGCTGACGACACGCTCGGCCGACGTCATGCTGGTGAGCCACGACGGCGACTTCCTCGACGACCTCGGCGCCCTCATCGACGGCCGACGGCGGGTGGGGGTCGTGGCGTTCTCCGAGTTCCGCAACGCGGGCTTCTCGACCCTGCCCGGACTGGAGCGCTTCGACCTCGAGTACGACGCCGGGGTTTTCGACGCGCCGCTGCCGCGCATCCGGGTCATCCCCATCGACGAGTTCGACCCGAATTCGTTCCTCGGCTGACCATCGCGAGCACCGCGCCGGTTCAGTCCCGCGTGCTCTTTCAGTCGAGCGGGTGCCCCATAGGGCCGACGCACAGCTACGGGCCGGCGCCCGCAGCGTGCTTCAACACCGACGGCACCCAGGTCGCCAGCCCCACGACGACCACGGACTGCATGATGTGGCCAGCCCACACCTCAACCACCTACGACCAGGGGTTGAACGGGCTGCGCGCTACGTACTACGACAACCGTGACCTCGCCGGCAAGCCGACACTGTTCGCGACGGGAGTCGGTGACGCGACCGGCAAGATCGACGTGGACTGGGGAACCACTGAACCCGGTGGGTCCAGCAGCAGTGGCTCCCTCTCCCACCTGTGGTCGCTGCGCCTCAGCGGCCTTGTCACGTTCCCCGCCGCCGGCGACTACTACTTCCAGACCAACAGCGATGACGGCGTCCGGGTCTGGGTCAACGACGACATGATCCTCAACCAATGGATCCCGCAATCGGACACGGCCGACGTCACAAGCAGCAAAGTGACCGTGACTGCGTCCATGCTGACCCAGCGCATTCGGGTCGAGTACTTCAATCAGTCCGCGAGCGTCGGTACCCACGCCACGCTGCGGCTGAAGTGGAAGAAGCCGGGGGACACCGCGTACTCGGTCGTGCCCGGAGCAAACCTTCGGCCCGACTACGGACTGGTCACCCAGTCGAAGGTGTACGACACAACCGGTGGTCTCGCGGGCGCGGCGGCTCCGTCGATCACTTCGTCGACGAGTTACGCGTTCCCGTGGCTCGGCCAGGCGACCGACACGACCATTGACCCGTCAGGACTTGCGCTGAAGACGTCCCAGACGTTCGAGGCCCCCGGCAGCTCGAGTTGGCTGCGTAAGCTCAACCGGGCACTGCCGGCTGCGAACACGGTCGGCGCACCCTCGACCGCGAAAAGCTCATACGCCTACTACACAGAGCTTGAGGATGCGCCGCTCGATGGCGCAAGCCCCGCATGCGCGCTGCCGGCGGGCACGAAGCAGTACGGATTCCTGAAGTCCAGCACCGGGCCGACCCCTGCATCGGGCGGCGCGATCGTCACCCAGTACGTGTACGACGTCATGGGACGCATGGTAGGCACGAAGACGACCGGTGACACCGGCTGGTCGTGTACCACCTATGACAGCCGCGGTCGTGTGACCAAGCAGACCACGAAGGGTCTCACAGGAACGACAGCTCTGACGACCACGACCACGTTCACCCCGGTCTACACGGCCACGCCGGCTCAGGCAGGGATGCAGGTGACAGTCGCGAGCGGTTCACCCACGGGATCGATAACCACCGTGGCCGACCTGCTCGGCAGGACCGTCTCGTACACCGATGGCCAGGGCACCGTGACGACGAACGCGTTCGAAGACAAGACGGGTCGGCTCGTGTCGACATCGACGACTCCGGCGGGTGGAACAGCAAGTGTGACCGGATTCAGCTACGACGCTGACGGGAAGATCACGGGGGAGACCGTTGACGGTACGCCGGTGGTGACGAACGTCACCTACACCACGGGCACTGCGCCGGATCTGAACCCGCAGGAGCTCGCGTCCGTCACCTACGCGGGCGGTTCCAAACTGAACAGCATCACCCGGAACGGCGCGGGTCAGGTGACGGGTCAGCAATGGACGTTCCCGTCCGCCGACACCATCACGGACACGGCTGCACGGTCGCAGGCGGGCCGGGTCATGCAGGAGAAGATCACCCGCGGAACGGACAGCTACCCTTCGACCTACCAGTACGACGCGGCGGGACGGTTGACCTCGGCCGCCATCCCGGGGCACACCCTCACGTACGGGTTCGCGGCTACGGGCGGCTGTGGGGTGAATGCGGCGGCGGGTGCGTCGGGGAACCGGACGAGCCTGACGGATGTGTGGACGGCGCCGGGTGGGTCTGCGGTGACCACGTCCACGTCGTATTGCTATGACTGGGCGGACCGGCTGACGTCGACGTCGGTGACTGGTGCGATCCCGGGCGCGAACTCGGTGGCTGCGGGGGTCGCGGCATCCAACATCGTGTACGACGCGCAGGGGAATGTGGTGCGGTTGGCGGACATGCTGTTCTCCTACGACGCGGCGGGTCTGCACTCCGGGACCACGTATGACGACGGGTCCACCGTGAGTGTGGTGCGGGATGCGTCGGGGCGGGTGGTGTCCCGGACGGTGGATCCGGCGGGGTCAGCGCCGGCGGTAACGACGAAGCTCCTCTACTCCGGCGACGGGGATGGGGCGTGGGCGCAGTTGTCCGGGTCGACCCTCACCCGGCAGGTCGGGTTGCCCGGTGGGGTGATGTGCACCCTGACCGGGTCGACCCGGACCTTCGACTACCCTTCGCTCCTCGGTCACACCCTCACCACGGGGGACGGGGTGTCCACGTCGGCGGGGGTGCGCCTGTTCGACCCGTACGGGCAACCCCTCGACCCGGTCACCCTCGCGATCGGCACCACCACCGCGGACGATCAGACCAACGCGCAGGCGAACTCCGGCTGGTACGGGGGCGCGTTGAAACTCACCGAAACGACCGGGCCCACCGCGGTCATCGATGGGCGCACGACTGTACGTCCGCGCCCTCGGACGGTTCCTGGAGGTCGACCCGGTCGAAGGGGGCGTGGACAACGACTACGTCTGGCCCACCGACCCCATCGGCAAGAACGACCTCAGCGGAAAGATGAGTGCGGATGCGTTGGAGTACTACGGTCGAAAAGGATACGCGGTCCTAGGAAAGGATCTCGTGGTAGCGCCGACCGAGGTGTACACCTACAAGATTCGGATCTACGGGAAGAAGATGAAACTGACTCTGCATCGAAGCCCTACGCGGTCCGAAGGTTGGGTCGTCTCCTTTCGACCCCCGCCGCGGACGAGGATTGTCGGAAAAGTGCACCCCCACGGCACCATTCCGCTCTGGCGGGACATCGTCCGCGCGACGAGTCCGTGGCTGGACAAACCTCAGCTAGAGCAGCAATACCTGTGCCACGCGGCAGGATCGGGAATCGAAAAGATCGCGGGCAACGGCACTTGGGACCTGGAGTCCGGTCGTGGTGACAACCCGAACTGGGGTCTCGGCGCTATCTCGCGAGTTTTGACTTCAGGACACGCCTCAGCGGCATGCTCCTGGTAATTGGAGGACAATGTCTGGACGACGACGTACTTTTCGGCCCTCGGCGGCAGTTCTCGTCGCAATTGGCTCGTTGGCGTGGGCGACGATCGCGACGATGCTGGACATGTGGGTCGGTGGGTTCCTCGTATTGCGGGAGTGGGATCGAGCTCCTCGAATAATGCTCGATCGCGTGCCCTGGTACATCGCTATCGTCGTCGTGACGGCTTCGATCAGTGCCATCGTTACGATCAGCGTCGCCCTAGCGAAAGAGTCACGCATAAGGATTGAGCACCTTGCGCTCATCGCCGGGCTGACGTTCATGTCGCTCACTTTCCTGACATTGCAGTTGTCATACATCTCTGACGAGATTGACGCAGATGCGCCTTTAGGTGCCCTCGGGTTCAATACCGAGGTTCTCGGTCTCTTGCTCATTGGACTCGCGTTTGTAGCTATGGCTCGCGGCGCGTCATCTCGGCAGACTTCGCCCGAGCAAACCGGGGTCAACGAACCTGCGCATCGTGAGACGTAAGCGGTGGGGCTGCTGGAGTTCTCCGTCGGCGGGCAGTCGTCGCACGAGCGCTGATTAACATACGGTACGCCAACCGGATTCAGGTAGGAGGGGCCCCCACACGCCTTTCCGGACGCGTCGCTTTGTCGGGATGGGGTCATTGCCAGACTGCTGGGCATCGCGGGGGGCCTGCGAGGCGGTGGTCTGATGGGTAGGCGGCCACGGTGAGCGAGGAGTCGGTGAACCCTCTAGAGGAAGTAACCGAAAGTCTTCTCCGCGACGGGGGAGTTGCCGAGGCGCTCATCCCCAGGATCGATGTCGTCTTCGATGTCACCGAACAACCCTTGCCTGTTCTCACGCTCGAGGAGGGATGGGATCCCTCCACAGCAGGTGATCTGGAGATCGTGCGTGACGCTGTCCGCAGGGGGGTGGGTCTTCAGTGCGAGCCTGTGAGGGAGTTCGACTTCGCGTGGCTGGACGATGCCCTTCCTTATCTGCGCTACCTGCATTGCGCTGGCGATCAGCGCGCGTACTTGAATCTGGAAGCGATTGCGGAGATGGAATCGCTCATCAGCTTGACGGCGCCTCCCGTTGATCACGACATCGATCTGACGGGATCGCGTGAACTGAGGTGGCTCAGCGTCACAGGGAATGGCATGCTGAGCGCTGCGCGGGCACCGAAGTTGCAGACGCTCTGGCTCGACACATCCGAGGTTCCCTGGGGCACTGTCTTCTCTCCGTCGGTGAGGTGGGCATCTCTGATTCTCCGCACGCTGCGCAACGTCGAGTTCGCTGCGATGACCTCGCTCGAGCGCCTCACCCTGAAGGTCGCCAAGGAGGTGGATCTCAGGGTGGTGTCGAGCCTGTCGCGCCTTTCGTGATGTCGAGATCGAGGCCGCCAGGTCACTTCGGGGTCTCGCGGCGCTTTCGCAACTTACAGAATTGCAGCGGATCGACCTCTACAACGTTCGATCGATCGATGAGCCGGCACTGCTGCTCGACCTCGAACTCGTGAATTTCAGGGCGGAGGCGTGTCCGACTCTGGATGAAGGGTTCGCCGAAGCCGCGAAGTCGAAGGCGGGGCGATGGGTCGTCATGTTGGACCGTCGGCGGCGAGGGGTCAAGCTCCCTGAGCTCTTCGAAGTCGAGCAGACACCCGAGGGCACCTTCGAGATCGCCTTCCGTGACTGGGCGTGGGCGCTCGACCGGCTCGGCGTGGACGAGGAGGACCTCACGTCGGTGAGTGGGTGGGTGGAGGCCATCATGATCGAGGCGATCCGTCGCGAACACCCGGAACTCCTCGAGAGTGGGCCCGTCATCTTCGATTCGGAGAGCGAGCAGATCAACATCATTGCGGCGGACCGGAAGACGGCGTCCACCGTATCTCGACTTCTGCAGGAACTGTTCGGCGAGAAGCGTCGCGTACGAGCACTCGCCCGCAACGTTTCGAAGAATGCCATCGGCGAACCTGATGAGTCATGACTGCAGGGCAGGGAGCGCCGCGATAGGAACGAAAGTCAGGCCGATTCACAGTTCGAAGAGTTCAGTGGCCTCGCTCTCCCATGCATCGGCGTCGTGCAATCAGGTCCGAGTGGCCCGCAACGCTTCATCGCAACAACAGCCAATGGTCGGTCAGAGTGCAGGCTCCTTCAGGCTCGGGCGACAGATGCTCGCGTTGAGGGGAGTCTGGACGAAGTTGAGGCGCAGCTGCGTCGGCGGTGCGCCGTGGTGATCACGGCTCGCGAGAAGACAGCCCGAGCCCTCAAAGCGTTCCGAATCTCTCTGCCACGAGCCTGAGCGAGCTGCCGGCCCAGTCGGGTGGGGGAGAAGGGTCGTGAGCCGAATCTTCATGCCCTTCGCCTACTGGGTCGCGGGAACAGACCCATGCAGCAACTAATTTGAAGTTGACGCCGCTTGGGCAAAGGGAGATACACGTGTTAGCACGCAGGAGGCCAGCAGGGGGACGTCGCCGACACGCAGCAATCCTGGCTATCTGCTTGGCGCTTCCCCTAGTGGGCTGCGTCCCGATCGAGGCGAACGAGCAACCCCTGGAAATGACCGTGCAGGACGACCACCTGCTTTTCCGTTGGTGTGGCAATGAACCCCTCACGGGATCCCGCATCGACATCTCATACGCGCTCATCCGGGGGACTATCCGCGACGATCACACCGCCGCGGAAGGGACCGGGCCGTTCTCGCTGACACGCGGGGATGAATTTTCCAACTCGACACCTCCTCCGAACGTCATCTACACCGCATCGGAGACGATCCCGTTCTCAAGCCCGAAGACGCTGGTGTTCGTTTCCATCGGCCCGGATGCGAAGACCTTCGACTTCTCGGCCAGCTATGAAGTCCTCGATCGGTTCGCCAAACTGCGCGAAGGGTATTGGATGGACCCCACAGGAAAGCTCTCGAGAACTGCATGCGCCACGAACTGAACCGAATCGGGTTCCTCGGCTGACCATCGCACGCTGACCGCCCCGCCGGATCATCCCCGCGTGCTCTGCCACCCGAGCGCCGGCGCGACGTAGGTCGCGAACGATTCGACCAACCGCAGGTTGAACGCGACCCCCAGCTGGCTCGGGATCGTGAGCATCAGCGTGTCAGCGCTGCGCACGGCGGCGTCGTCGAGCAGCTGCTCCACGAGCACGTCGGGCGCCGCCGCGTAGGTCTTGCCGAACGTCGAGCGCATGCCGTCGATGTAGCCGACGCCCTCGCCGTCCTGCCGGCCGCCGAAGTAGAGCTCGTCCTCGGCCGTGACGATGGGGAAGACGCTGCGGCTCACGGACGTCCGCGGCTCGCCCGGATGCCCCGCCTCGCGCCACGCCGCACGGAAGGCGTCGATCTGCTGCGCCTGCAGCTCGTCGAACGGCAGCCCGCGGTCCTCGGTGAGCAATGTCGACGACATCAGGTTGACGCCCATCCGGCCGGCCCACTCCGCGGAGTCGCGGTTGCCCGCGCCCCACCAGATGCGCGAGCGCAGTCCCGGCGAGTGCGGCTCGACCCCCTGCATCCCCGCACCGCCGCCGAAGGGGCTCGAGGCGTCGCGCTCCGCGAGTCCTTCGCCCTCGACCGCGCGCAGGAACGTGTCGAAGTGGGCGCGGGCGATGTCGGCACCGCGCGGGTCCTCCGATCCGGTGTAGCCGAATGCCTCGTAGCCGCGCACGACCGACTCGGGTGAGCCGCGGCTGACGCCGAGAGCGAGCCGCCCGTCGCTGAGGAGGTCGACGGATGCCGCCTCCTCCGCCAGGTACAGCGGGTTCTCGTAGCGCATGTCGATGACGCCGGTGCCCATCTCGATGCGCTCGGTGCGGGCGGCGATCGCGGCGAGCAGCGGCATCGGCGAGGACTGCTGGCGCGCGAAGTGGTGGACGCGGAAGTAGATGCCGTTCGCGCCGAGCTCGTCCATGCCCTCGGCGAGCTCGACCGCCTGCAGCATCGAGTCGCGGGCGGAGAGCTGGCGACCGCCGCCGAGGGGGCCGTAGTGGCCGAAGGAGAGCGTTCCGAAGCGTTGCATGGTGACCGCAACGGTACTCGCGCCGACTGTATTCCGCTGCATGGACCTCGGGCCGGAGGTGCCCCCGCGGCCCCGGAGGTGCCTACCATGGCAGGACACGTCCGACGGCGAGGAGGCGACATGGTTCTCGTACGCGTCTCCGGCGTGGCGCTCGATCCCTCGCGCCAGTACGTGATCCTGCTCAAGCCCGCCGACCAGGCACCGGGAGAGGGATCGATCCTGCCGATCTGGATCGGCGAGCAGGAGGCGACGGCCATCCTCGTCGCCGTCGAGGGGGCCGCGGTGCCCCGGCCGCTCGCGCACGATCTCATGCGCGCGCTGCTGGACGCGGCCGAGTCGCAGGTGGTCCAGGTGGAGGTGACGCGGCTCGACGGCGGGACGTTCTACGCCGAGATCACGCTCGCGACCCCGCTCGGCGAGCGCGTCGTCGATGCGCGGCCGTCGGATGCGATCGCCCTCGCATCCCGCGTCGGTGCGCCGATCTTCGTGGCCGACGCCGTGCTCGACGAGGCGGGCGTGCCCGATCCCTCCGAGGCGGCCGAGGAGGATGCGACGACGGACACCGCGGACGACGGAGGGTCCGACGAGGGAGTCGTCGACGAGGATGCCGCCGACAAGCTCGCGGAGTTCCAGCGGTTCCTCGACGACGTGGACCCGGACGACTTCCGGAGCTGACGCGCCCTCAGGCCGTCGTGGCCCGTCGTCGCCGCAGCGACCGGATGAGCGCGGCGATGCCGCGCCATCCGATGAGCGCGATCAGGAGCACCACGGCCGCCACGACGACGAATGCCAGGACGACGCCCTGACCGGAGACGGCGCGCAGCAGCATCCCGCCCGCGACGGTCACCGCCCACACGCCGAGCCCGGTACGGAGGGGCCTCATGGGGGCGCGCCACGCGAGCGTCACGGCCCATCCCGCGACCAGTCCCACGAGGAACGGCCAGGCCGTCACGAGGAGCCCGGGAAGGACGGCCTCGTCGTGGCTGGCGCGGCCCGTCGCCGCGAACGCGACCACGAGCACGGCATCGAGGACGAACGAGAGCAGGGCGGTGCGGCGTGGATGCATGGGACTCCTCCGGGGGTGTCTCCATCCTCTCAGCCCCACGCCCCGGCGGCCCCGCTCGCCGTCTCATGACGGACGTAGACTTCGGGAGGACCGCGGTCGAGCGCGGCCGGGCGACGTGAGGAGCGGGCATGCAACTGGGAATGATCGGGCTCGGACGGATGGGCGCCAACATCGTGCGCCGGCTCATGCGCGACGGGCACGACTGCGTCGTCTACGACGTGAACCAGGGCGCCGTGCAGGCGCTGTCGGCGGACGGTGCGACCGGCGCCGACGCCATCGCCGACCTGGCCGCGAAGCTGCAGGCACCGCGCGCGATATGGCTCATGATCCCCGCCGGGCTCACGGGCGAGGTCGTCGAGCAGGTCGCCGCCGTGCTCGAGCCCGGCGACATCATCATCGACGGCGGCAACTCGAACTACCGCGACGACGTCCGGCGCGCGGCCGCGCTGAAGGACAAGGGCATCCACTACGTCGACGTCGGCACGAGCGGCGGCGTCTTCGGCCTCGACCGCGGCTACTGCCTCATGGTCGGCGGACCGGAGGAGGCGTTCCGGACGATCGAGCCCGTACTGAAGACGATCGCGCCGGGACCGGGCGACATCCCCCGCACGCCCGGCCGATCCGGCGCGGAGGCCCCTGAGGAGCAGGGCTACCTGCACTGCGGACCGTCCGGCGCAGGACATTTCGTGAAGATGGTCCACAACGGCATCGAGTACGGGATCATGGCGGCGCTCGCCGAGGGCCTCAACATCCTCCACAACGCCGACGCGGGCGTGCGCGAGGCCGAGCACTCGGCCGAGATCGCGCCCCTGGAGGAGCCGGAGTTCTACCAGTTCGACATCGACACACCCAAGGTGGCGGAGCTGTGGCGCCGCGGCTCGGTCATCTCGTCGTGGCTCCTCGACCTCACGGCGGCGGCGCTCGAGTCGAACCCGACGCTCGACGGGCTCGCCGGGCGGGTGTCCGACTCGGGCGAAGGCCGGTGGACCGTGAAGGCCGCCGTCGACACCGGCGTCCCGGCTCCGGTGCTCGCGGCATCCCTCTTCGAGCGCTTCGCGTCGCGCGGCGAGGACCACTACGCCAACCAGCTCCTCTCGGCCATGCGCCTCCAGTTCGGCGGTCACCAGGAGCTCCCGGCGGGCGACGTGCTCGAGGCGGGCGGACGGAAGTCGGACCCGCAGTCCTGACCCGACCGCCGACCCGCGGTGGGGCCCGCCGACCCCGCGGGGGCGGCCGCGGCTACTCTCGTGGTGTGACCGAACGGCTGACGCTCGACCAGGCCCGCCGCATCGCGGTGCGCGCCCAGCTGCTCGACGCCGACCGGCCGGGCGACGTCGTCGAGGTGGCCGAGCAGCTCTGCTACGTCAAGATCGACCCGACCGCGGTGATCGCCCCGAGCGAGCACTCGATGCTGTGGTCGCGCATGGGCTGGTCGTACGAATCCGGACAGCTGCAGAAGGCCGTCGAGGTCGACCGGCTGCTGTTCGAGTTCGACGGCGCGTTCCGGCCGATGAGCCTCCTGCCCCTGATGCTGCCCCGCATGCGCCGCTGGCCGCAGCGCGAGAGCAGCAGGCAGTGGCTCGCGGCGAACGACCGGTTCCGGCGGGACGTCATCGCGCGACTGCGCGCCGACGGTCCGCTGCGGGCGAGCGAGATCCCGGACACAGCCGAGGTGCGTCGGCCTCCCGACGGCTGGTCGGGAGGCAACCAGGTCCCGCACATGCTCGACTTCCTCAGCCGCCAGGGGGTCGTCGCGGTCGCACGGCGAGAGGGCCGGCACCGCGTATGGGATCTGGCCGAGCGGGTCTACCCGGCTGACCTGCCGGAGTACGACGACGAGGAGGCGGCGCGCCTGCTCGAGGAGCGCTGGCTGCAGTCCTACGGCATCGCGAGACCGCACTGGTACTGGACGGGCGTGGGGAAGGCGACGGGCGAGGCCGCGGCCGTGGAGGGCAGCACGGTGCGGTTCCGCGTCGACCCGGATGCGCTCGCCGCCGTCGACGACGACCCCGGCGGGCGGGTGGCGTTCCTCAACCCGTACGACAGCATGCTCTTCGACCGCCGCCGGCTGGAGGAGGTCTTCGGCTTCACGTACGTCCTCGAGCAGTTCAAGCCCAAGGCGCAGCGGGTCTACGGCTACTTCGCGTACCCGATCCTCCTCGGCGACCGCTTCGTCGGGATGCTGGACGCCGAGCTCGATCGCGACGACGGCGTGCTGCGGGTCACCGCCGTGCACGAGTTCGCGCCCCTCGACGAGGACGAGTCGGAGATGATCCGCGCCGAGATCGGCGCGCTGGCCGAGTGGCTGGGCGTCGACGTGGGCGGACCGCGCTGACGGCCGGCCGAGTCTAGGCTCCCGCCTCCGGCGGCACGAGCCCGTCCTCGACCGCGCGGCGGAAGAGGTCGACCTTCGTCGGCGCGGCACGATCGACCGCCGCGTACCGGGAGCGGATCCGGCGGATGTGGTCGAGCACCGTGTCGCGGCTGACGAACAGGGCGTCCGCCACGCGATCGGCCGTCTCGCCCGACGCGTACAGCGCGAGCACCTCGCTCTCGCGCGGGGTGAGCGCCGCGTCGACGAACGAGCGGTCGCCGTTCAGGGCAGCCGCCCAGTCCGCCGTCGCGATGGGCTCGTCGTGCAGGGCCATCCGCACGGTCTTGGCGACGGCGTGCGGGAGCTCCGACTTGCGGATCATGCCGATCACCCCGGCACGCGCAGCCTCGCGCACGAGCCGCGGCTGGTCGCCGCTCGTGTACGCGAGCACCGGCGCCTGGGTGACCGCGAGACGCCGGACGTTCTCGGTCGGCGTCGACCCGTCCGCGAGCACCAGGTCGAGCAGCACGAGATGGAAGCGCGTCTCCGCCTGGAGGAGGCCCGCCACGGTGGTGGACGTCGCCACGACGTGCATGTCGGGCTGCGCGTTGAGGATCGCGGTCACGCCCAGCAGCACGGCCGGATGATCGTCGACGATGCCGACCCGTGCCTTCATGCGCGCCCCCGAACCTCTGTCACAGCTCCACGGTACCCACTGCCGAGATCAGTCCGACAGGATCACGAGCTCCTGCGTCGCGCGGGTCATCGCGACGTAGCGGTCGACGGCCCCCTCGACGCCTGAACCGAGCGCGTCGGGATCCACGAGCACGACGAGATCGAACTCGAGCCCCTTGGCCGCCTCCGGCGTGAGCGAGCGGACGCGCGGGGGCGTCGCGACGGCCTCGGCGCCGATCACGCACGCCACGCCCTCGGGGTTCGCGGCGAGCCACGCGGCGAGCACGGCATCCCGTTCGTCGCGCCGTGCCCGGCGCACCGGCCGTCCGTTCGACCGGATCGACATGGGCACGTTGGCATCGGGCACCGCGGCGCGGATGACGGGCTCGGCCACCGCCATCACCTCGGCGGGCGTTCGGTAGTTGATCCGCAGCGAGGCCGTCTCGATGCGCGCGAGTCCGGCCCGCTCGAGGCGTTCGCGCCATGACTCCGGGAAGCCGTGACGGGCCTGCGCCCGGTCGCCCACGATCGTGAGGCTCCGGGACGGCACGCGGCGCAGCAGCATCAGCCACTCCGCGTCGGTCAGCTCCTGCGCCTCGTCGACGATGACGTGCGCGAACGGGCCTGCGAGCAGGTCGCGGTCGACGGCTGCGAACGACGCGTCGTCGTCGAGGCTGTTGCGGAAGTCCTCCCCCCGCAGCATCGACATGATCATCATCTCGGAGTCGTCGGCGGCGATGAGCTCGTCGGCGACGCGGGCGCGCTCCTCCCGCTCCGCCTCGCGAGCGGCCGCGCGCCGGCGCCGCTCGCGGGAGGCGCCCGGGTCGCCGAGGCGGTGCCTGGCCGCGTCGAGGAGCGGGAGGTCCGCGAGCGTCCAGGCGGAGGCATCCGCGCGCTGCAGCAGCTCGACCTCCTCGGAGGACAGCCAGGGCGCGCAGCGGCGCAGGTACGCGGGCACCGACCACAGGTCGGCGACGAGGACGGATGCCTCGACCAGCGGCCACGCGCGGTCGAAGGCGCGCACGAGGTCGGTGTGCCGGGCGAGCGCGCGGCGCAGCTGGTGCGGCGGCACGACGTCTTCGTCGACCTGGTCGCCGAGGATGTCCAGGAGCGTCTCCCAGACCTGATCGCGCGCGTCGTTGTGCGGCGTGCCGGGCTCGGCCGACGCGAACGCCTCGGCCCAGTCGTCGGGGGAGATCCGCAGGTCGCCCCACGCCGTCTCCACCAGGAGCGGCCGGGTCGGGGGCTCCTCGTAGAGCCGCACCGCGGGCTCGACGGCGGCGACCATCTCTCGCGTGCCCTTGAGCCGAGCGACCGCGGGATCCGCTTCCGGCGCCGCGTTCGCCCCTTCGGCGACGAGGTGCCGGATGGTGCACGTCTGCACGCTCTCCTCGCCCAGGCTCGGCAGCACGTCCTCGACGTACGCGAGGTACGGGCTGCTCGGTCCGACGAAGAGCACGCCGCCGCGCCCTTCGCCCAGACGGGGATCGGAGTAGATCAGGTACGCCGCGCGGTGCAGGGCGACGACGGTCTTGCCGGTGCCCGGACCGCCGTCGACGACGAGCGCGCCGGCGGAGTCCGCGCGGATGACGGCATCCTGATCCGCCTGGATCGTGCTCAGGACGTCGCGCATGCGGGGTGAACGGCTGGTGCCGAGGCTCGCGATGAACGCGGACTCGTCGTCGAGGGCCACTCCCGCCTCGAGTCCCTCGGCCGTGAACACCTCGTCCCAGTAGTCGCGGACGCGACCGCCGGCCCACCGGTAGCGGCGCCGGCTCATGAGCCCCATCGGGTGGGAGGGGGTGGCGGCGAAGTACGGCTCGGCGGCCGGCGCACGCCAGTCGACGAGGAGACGCCGCCCGTCGTCGTCGGTCAGCCCGAAGCGTCCGATGTAGAGCGGTTCGCCGTCCTCCGGCACGATCCGCCCGAGGCACAGATCCAGCCCGAAGCGGCGCAGCGCCCGCAGGCGGGACGACAGGCGGTGCACCTCGAGGTCGTGATCGAGCGCCGCCTGCCCGGATCCGCCCGGCGCGCGCCGGACGGCGTCGAGCCTCGCCGAGAGGCCGTCGATCTGCCGCTCCAGGGAGGCGGCGATCTCCGCGAAGCGCCGACGGTCCGCGGCGATGAGCGCGGGAGCAGCCTTCGCGGCGAGGGAATCGGGGAGGTCGAAAGCGTCGGTCGGGTCGTGGGTCACTCGGCAGCTCCTGTGTCGTCGGCGCGCCCGTCCGCGGTGGCGGATTCGTAGCGCGACCTGCGATTCTGCCGCACGGAGGGGGCCTTGCCGCAAGTCCCCCTCCGTGCGGGATAATGGAAAGGGCGGAGGGGCCGTGCGTCGGGCGGAGCGTCGTGCCAGCATTGCCCGCATGGATGGATTCGACGCGGTGGTCGCCGCCGGGACTCTGCGCAGCTCCGATCCGGGCGCGGTTCGCTTCCCGCACCGCTGGACTCCCGAGGGTGTCTCGGTCGAGGCCGCGTTCACGGGCGCGCACCTCCTGCACCTCGCCGCGGCCGGATGCGTGCTCAACGACGTCTACCGCGAGGCCGAGGGAATGGGCGTCCCGGTCGCGGGCGTCCGGGTCGTCGCGTCGGGAGGGTTCGATCCCGAGACGTGGGCGTCGACCGGCATCGCGTACACCGTGGACGTGGACTCCCCGGTGCCCGAGCGGCACGTCCGGGCGCTGCTGCAGCGGGTCGACGAGGTCGCCGAGATCCCGCGCGCGATCCGTGCGGGAGCCCCGGTCGCCCGCGTCGAGACCTGACCCGCCGACCGATGTCGGGGCGGATGCGTAAGGTGGCGGTGTCGTCGTCGAAGATCGATCCGGAGGATGCATGTCACGTGTGATCGCCACCATGTCCGTATCGCTCGACGGGTTCGGTGCGCGCGAGCATCAGACCCTCGAGCAGCCGATGGGCGACATCCCGCCCGGGTCGCTGCACCGGTGGATGTTCGAGACGCCGGACGAGAACCGCGCCGAGATCGACGCCATCGTCGACGCCGGGGCCTTCGTCATGGGCCGCAACATGTTCGGGCCGATCCGTGGTGAGTGGTCGGGCGACTGGGACGGCTGGTGGGGCCCCGAGCCGCCGTATCACGCGCCGGTCTTCGTGCTCACCCATCACCCGCGCGAGCCGCTCGAGATGGCCGGGGGCACCACCTTCCACTTCGTGACCGACGGCATCGAGGCGGCACTGGAACGCGCGAAGGCTGCCGCGGGCGACCGCGACGTGCACATCGCCGGTGGCGTGTCGACCACGAACGAGTACCTCGCCGCCGGTCTCGTGGACGAGCTGATGCTCCAGATCTCTCCCTTCCTCCTCGGGCACGGGCTGCGGCTGTTCGACGGCATCGGGCCCGTGCCGCTCGAGCTGCTCTCGTCGCGCGGTGCCTCGCTCGTCACCCACGCGCATTACCGCGTCGTGCGCGACGTCGCGGGCTGAGGCCCCGCCGGGGAGCCGGCCGGAGCGGGGCTGCGGGAGCGGGGTCTGCGGGAGCGGGGAGGTCGCGAGTACCGTGGCAGGCATGGGCCACCGGATCTTCACGATGAGCTTCGGGTCGGTGTATCCGCTCTATGTCGCGAAGCTGGAGCGGAAGGGCCGCACTCGCGCCGAGCTCGACGAGGTGATCGGCTGGCTCACCGGGTTCGACGAGTCCGCGATCCGCGAGCGCGTCGCCGACGGCACCACGTTCGAGCAGTTCTTCGCCGGCGCGACGCTCAACCCTGACGCGGCGCTCATCACGGGTGTGATCTGCGGCGTCCGGGTCGAGGAGATCGACGATCCGCTGATGCAGAAGATCCGCTACCTCGACAAGCTCGTCGACGAGCTGGCCCGCGGGAAGGCGATGGAGAAGGTGCTGCGCAGCGCCTGACGACGGCGCTCGGTGTCGTCGGCGCGGGGTAGCGTGAACGGGTGCCCGCCGATCCGACCTCTCTGAGCGCACGGGCCCAGCTCGCCGCCCTCGGGGCGCGTGCTGCCGACGACGGCGGCTTCGCGACCCTCCGCGACCTGCCCGCGATCGATGGCGGTCGTCCGGCCGCCATCCTCATCCTCTTCGGCGTGCTGGATCGGCTCGAGAGCGACCACGACGCCCGCGCGGCGGCGGTGTCGCGCGATCTCGACGTGCTGCTCCTGGCGCGGGCGGCGACGCTTCGCTCCCACCCCGGCCAGGTCGCCTTCCCCGGCGGCCGCATCGATCCCGGCGACGACGGGCCCGTGGGCGCGGCGCTGCGGGAGGCGTGGGAGGAGACCGGACTGGACCCCGCCGGCGTCGAGGTGCTCGGCACGCTCGCGGACGTGCCCCTCGAGTACTCGCGACACCTCGTGACGCCGGTGCTCGGCTGGTGGCGGCATCCGTCGCCCGTGCGCGTCGTCGACGAGGCGGAGTCCGCGGACGTCTTCCGTGCCCCCGTGGCCGACCTGCTGGATCCCGCGCACCGCGGGTCGACCGTGGTCCGCCGCGACGGCCGCGAGTGGCGCGGACCGGGGTTCCTGGTGTCGGTCGACGGGCGCGAGCACCTCGTGTGGGGGTTCACCGGCATGGTGCTCGACGCGCTCTTCGATCGCCTCGGCTGGACCGAGCCGTGGGACCGGGCGCGCGAGCTGCCCCTCGTGCTGCCGAGCGCCGACACCGGCCGCTGACCCGCAGGGGTCAGGGCTGCGGACTGCGGAGGCCGTACACGATCCAGCCCGCGATCGGGATCGCGAGGAAGAAGATCCAGCTCCACGCCCAGCCGCCGAGGAAGCCGAACACCAGGAACAGGATCAGCGCAGCGATCGGGACGATCGAGACGACGGCCACACCCACCCGGCCGCCGAGCGGTTGTCGCCGCTGGAGCGGATTCTGGAAGTCGTCGGATGACATGATCGCCGCCTTTCCGCCGGGCGCCCGCCGCTCGACAGCCCAGGTCTACACCCGCGCGGCCTCCGAGCGCACCTGTCGGCGGTGGAGGGGACCCGCGGCACGGAGGTTCTCGCGCCACCGGTCGATGCCCAGGCCGTGCAGAACTCCACGGATCTGCCGGTCGTCGCGCCGATCCATGCCGCGAGACGCCGTCATCGGGTCGGATCCGTGGAGTTCTGCACGCGACGCTCGGCGCATCTGCGGTGACTCATACCGCCCGGCCTGCCAATCCCCTGTGACTCGCGCCGAGCGACGTTCGACGATATATCGTTATATATCGTCGAGACCCGAGCGGATCTCGTACAGAGGAGGTCATCATGAGCGGTTCATTCATGGGCGGCGGCTTCGGAGGCCGCGCCTTCGGCGGGCGTCCGGGCGAAGGTCCGGGACCGCATCTGTGGGAGGGACTGGAGCAGCTGCGCGCGATGTTCGAGCAGCGCGTCGGCGGCGGCCCGGCGCCGCGGATGTCGCGGGGCGACGTCCGCACGGCGGTCCTCGCGCTCCTGGCCGAGCAGCCGATGCACGGCTACCAGATCATCAGCGAGATCGAGAAGCGCAGCGGCGGCAGCTGGAAGCCGAGCGCCGGCTCGGTCTACCCGACCCTGCAGCTCCTGGCCGACGAGGGGCTCATCTCCGCCGAGGAGTCGAACGGCCGCAAGACCTATTCGCTCACCGACGCGGGTCGCGTCGAGGCCGAGGCATCCGCCGAGAAGGGCGTGCCATGGGAGGGCTCCGCGGGGAGCTTCCGCGACCGCGGTCCGCTGGGCGCCCTGCCCAAGGCCGGCATCGAGCTCGCGCAGGCGGCCGCACAGGTCGGCCGCACGGGCACGCCGGAGCAGGTCGCGGAGGCCGTGACGGTGCTGGAAGAGGCCCGTCGTAGGCTCTACTCGATCCTCGCTCAGGACTGACCCGGGTGCCGTCGGCATCCGGCCGCCCTGACCACGGCAGGGACGGAGGCCAGATGCCCGACGCCGGTACGTCGCGCGCCCGCTACCGCCGCATCCTGCGCTTCGCGTCGATCTACATCGCGCAGGCGTGGTGGTACGAGCTCGTGCTGCCGCGCATCGGGCTGGCCGGGCTCGCCGCACGGGGTCGGGCCCGGCGACTGACGCGGATCGCACAGCGCTTCCACGTGCTCGCCGTCGACCTCGGCGGGCTGATGATCAAGGTCGGGCAGTTCCTGTCGTCGCGGCTCGACATCCTCCCGCCGGAGATCACCAGCGAGCTGGCGGGGCTGCAGGACGAGGTGCCCGCCGTTCCCTTCCCGGCGATCAGGGCGCTCGCCGAGGCCGAGCTCGGCGCGCCGCTCGACCGCGTGTTCGCGTGGTTCGACGAGGTGCCGGTGGCGGCGGCATCCCTCGGCCAGGCGCATCGGGCGCGTCTCGCGGAGGAGGATGCCGCGGTGGTGGGCTTCGACGCCGTCGTCGTGAAGGTGCAGCGGCCGGGCATCCAGGCGATCGTCGACGTCGATCTGGCGGCGCTCCGCCGGGTCGCCGGATGGCTCAGCCGTGTGCGGATCGTGTCCGACCACGTGAACCTGCCGATCCTGGTCCAGGAGTTCGCCGAGACGAGCCTGGCCGAGATCGACTACCTCCAGGAGGCCGCCAACGCCGAGCGGTTCGCCGACGACGTCGCGGACGACGCGCGGGTGGACGTGCCGGACATCGTGTGGGAGCGGACGACGCGCCGCGTGCTGACGCTGTCCGACGTCACCGCGATCAAGGTCAACGACGTCGAGGCGCTGCGGGCGGCGGGCATCGATCCGTCCGCCGTCGCGGCGGCGTTCGCGCAGGCGATGTTCGAGCAGCTGTTCGGCAGGGGCTTCTTCCACGCCGACCCGCATCCGGGGAACATCTTCGTCACGCCCGCCGCTGCGGCGCCGGGTGGCGGAGCGGACGCCGGCGCCCCGCCGTGGCGGCTCACGTTCATCGACTTCGGCATGATGGGCCAGGTCCCCGACGGCCTGCGCGACGGGCTCCGGCGGCTCCTCATCGCCGTGGCCTCGCGCGACGGCACGGGGCTCGTCGCCGCGATCCGCGACGTCGGGGTGCTGCTGCCCTCGGCCGAGACCACCGAGCTCGAGCGCGCGATGACGCAGCTGTTCGCGCGCTTCGGGGGGATGGGCTTCGCGCAGTTGCGCGACGTGGACCCGAACGAGTTCCGGCAGTTCGGCGAGCAGTTCGGCGAGGTCGTGCGCTCCCTGCCGTTCCAGCTCCCGGAGAACTTCCTGCTCGTCATCCGGGCCATGTCGCTGACGTCGGGGGTGTGCAGCGCGCTCGACCCCGAGTTCAACATCTGGGACGCCGTCGAGCCGTACGCCGGCCGCCTGATGCGGGAGCAGTCCGGCAATCTCGTCCAGGATCTCGCGCAGCGCGCGGTGTCGATCGCGGGACTCGCGCTCGGGATGCCGCAGCGCGTCGACGCCCTCGCCACACGCGTCGAGGAGGGCCGGGTCGCGGTCACCACCCCCGCCCTCGATCGCCGACTCGCGCGCCTGGAGCGGACCGGCCGGCGGATCGTGTCCGCCGTGCTGTTCGCGGCGCTGTTCGTCGGCGGCATCCTGGTCCTGCCCGCGAACGGGGTGATCGGGACCGTCCTGCTGATCGCGTCGGCGCTGCCCCTGCTGCACGCGCTGTTCGCGGGCATCGCGGGCCGCCGCGGTCCCGGCTGACCCGCGGAGCGCGCGTCAGGCGGTCGCGGCCTTCACGAGCTCGCGCACCTTCTTCTCGACGGCGGGGCTCCAGCGATGGGCGGCGAACGCCACGGCCCAGATGTCGCCGTCGTCCAGGGTCGAGCGGTCCTCGAACGTGAACGTCGCGTACCGCTCCTTGAACTTGGACGACGGCTTCAGGAACAGCACGACCTTGCCCTCGTCGTTCGCGTACCCGGGGAACCCGTAGTACGTCTTGGGCACGAGCTGCGGGGCCACCTCGCCGACCACGCGGTGCAGGCCCTCCGCGAGCGACCGGTCGTCGTCGCCCAGTTTCGCGATCGCCTCGAGCACGGCCGCGGTTCCGGCTTCGCGGCTCTTGCCGGCCTTCTCCTGGTCGCGCAGCTCCTTCGCGCGCTGCTTCACCGCCGCACGCTCGGTGGCGGAAAGTCCGGTGCTGGTCTCGGCCATCATCACTCCTGTCGTTCCGGTACCCGTCGAGCGTAGGGCGACCGCGCGGGCGTCGCTTCTCCGATCCTGCTCAGGTGGCGCTCTCGGCTTCGGCGGTGGAGGTGATCCGGTTCGCCATCCCGCGGAAGATGAGTCCGTGGAACGGCAGCACGCCGAGCCAGTACAGCCGTCCCGCCAGGCCCCGTGGGAAGAACACCGCCCGCTGGTCGTACCGTGCGCCGGATGCCTCGGGCGTGGCGCGCAGCTCGAGCCACGCGAGCCCCGGAACGCGCATCTCGGCCCGCAGGCGCAGCATCCGTCCCGGCTCGATCGCCTCGACGCGCCAGAAGTCGATCGCGTCGCCCACCACGACCGCCGACTTGCGCCTGCGTCCGCGGGCGAGGCCCACGCCGCCGACGACCTTGTCCATCCACCCCCGCAGCGCCCACAGCACGGGGGTCGAGTACCAGCCGTTGGTCCCGCCGATGCCCTCGATGACGGCCCACAGGCGTTCCACGGGAGCCGTCGTGTGCGCGGTCCGGGTGTCGGTGTAGACGACCCGCCCGGCCCACTCCGGGTCGCTCGGCAGAGGGTCGCTCGGCGCGCCCAGCACCCCGGCATCCTGCCAGCTCGTCTCTACCGCGTCCGACGCGACGCGGCCGAGCGCGAGGCGCACAGCCCTTCGATACGGCGTGAGGCCGCCCGCGGGCGGCGGGATCAGCGCGTCGACGTCGTGGTCGCGCATGACGCAGTCGTGCTGCAGCGACTCGACCAGCGGGCGCGCGATCGAACGCGGGATCGGCGTGACGAGGTTCACCCAGTGCGACGCGAGGCCCGGCGTCAGCACCGGCAGCGCCGCGATGGGACGCTGATGGAGCCCCGCCTCGACGGCGTATCCGTTCATCATCTGGCCGTACCGCAGCACGTCGGGGCCGCCGATGTCGAGGGTGCGGTTGAGGTCGGCGGGCACGCGCGCCGCCCCGAGGAGGTAGTAGAGGACGTCGCGCACGGCGATCGGCTGGATGTGGTTGCGCACCCACCTCGGGGCGGGCATGTAGGGGAGGACGTCGGTCAGGTGCCGCACCATCTCGAACGAGGCCGACCCGGATCCGATCACGACCCCCGCCTGGAGCACGATCGTGGGCACCCCGCTGCGCAGCAGGATGTCGCCCACCTCGACGCGCGAACGGAGGTGACGCGACAGCTCGCCGTCCGGATGCAGCCCGCCGAGGTACACGATCCGTCCGACGCGGGCGCGCGCGGCCTGCGCGGCGACGACCTGCGCGACCTTCCGGTCGGAGTCCTCGAACCCGCCCCCGGTCGCCATCGAGTGGACGAGGTAGTAGAGGACGTCGACGTCCGCGGTCGCCCGGGCCACGGCATCCGGGTCCGTCGCATCGCCGGCGACGATCTCGACCTCGCCGCCCCACGAGAAGCCTTCCGCCCGTTCGGGGTGGCGCGCCAGGACGCGCACCCGGTACCCCGCGGCCAGGAGCCGGGGCACGAGTCGGCCGCCGATGTATCCCGTGGCGCCCAGCACGAGCGCGCGGGGCGGGGTTCCGTCGGCCCGCGGCACCGCCCGGAGGGTCTCCTCGTTACCGGAGGGGCCGGTGCGGGTCGCCTCGTCGTCGGCGGTCCGGTCGGCGGGCGCGGTTTCGGCCTCGGCGGCGGTCCGGTCGGAGGGCGTCGCGGCGCTGTCGGGTGACGTCATGTCTGCACCCTAAGCGCGACCGCGCGGGATGGCACGGGGGTGGCGGGGCCGGGCTGGGAGAGTCCTGGTCCGCGGATCTCGGCGCGGCGGCCGCCGTCGGCGTCGGAACGGCAGGCTGGATCGGCCCGTCGCCCGTTTCTGCAGGCCGGATGGCGCAGTTCAGCCTGCTCTCGCGACAGGCAGCGACGCAGGAGTTGACATCGCGGCACGGTTCCTTCTAGGGTTTATTCAGGACTTAACAAACTCGTACGCAAACTCACGAAGGAGTGACGTGGCGACCGCACCCCGGAATCAGGCCGATGTCAATCGGACCGCGATCCTCGCGCACCTCGGCGCCCACGGGCCGGCCTCCCGCGCCGATCTCGCCCGCGCTCTGAACGTGTCGCCCGCGCTGATCACCCAGCTCAGCCGCGACCTCCTCGCCGACGGACTGCTGGAGGAGCTCGAAGAGGCGAGCAGCGGCGGTCGTCCCGCGCGGATGCTCGGCCTCGTGTCGCGCGACATCACGGCCGTCGGCGTCAAGGTGGCGCCCGACCACACCGCCCTCGTCGAGGTCGGGATCGACGGCGTCGTGCGGAGGTCCGAGGTGAAGCCGTTCGACGCCGTCTCGCCGCTCGCCGCGTCGAACCTCATCGATCTGGTCCAGGCGTTCGTGTCCGCCGCCGACTCCGGCCGCATCCTCGGCGTGGGCGTCGGCCTCCCCGGCACCGTCGCGCAGCAGGGGGTCGGTGTCGTCGACTCGACGCAGCTCGGCTGGAACCAGGTGCCCCTCGGTGAGCTGCTGCGCCGCGCCCTCGACCTCCCCGTCGTCGTCGAGAACAACGTCAACGCGCTGAGCGTCGCCGAGCAGCTGTTCGGCCAGGGCCGCGACTACCAGAACATCCTCGTGGTGACGGTGGGCAACGGCGTCGGCGCCGGGCTCATCGCCGATGGCGTCATCGTCCGCGGCCGGGCCGGGGGAGCGGGCGACCTCGGTCACCTCCCCGTGCGCGAGGACGGCCCGCTCTGCCAGTGCGGCAACCGCGGATGCCTCGAGGCGATCGTCGGCCAGGCGGCCCTCGTGAACGACGCGCGTTCGATCCGGCTCGTCGGGGCGGACGAGGGCATCGACGAGCTGCGCGCGCTCGCCGACGCGGGCAACGACGAGGCCCGCGAGATCTTCGCCCACGCCGGGCACACCCTCGGCCGCGCCCTCGCCGGCGCTGTGAACCTGCTCGACCCCGAGATCGTCGTGCTTCTCGGCGAGGGCATGGCGGCCTGGGGGCACTGGGCGTCGACGTTCGACCGCGCCCTGCGCAGCTCGCTCGTCCCCGGCAAGCGCGGGACCTCGGTCGTCGTCGAGGGCTGGCAGGACGACCGCTGGGCGCAGGGCGCCGCGGCCCTCGTGCTCGCCACTCCGTTCGACGCGCAGGGCGTGGCGGGCGACCAGGGCCGGCTCGTGCGCGAGCGGCTCGTGGCATCCTTCCCCGACGGCTCGGCGAAGCCGTGACGACCCTCACCCTCCGCTCCGCGGGGGCGGATGCCGCGACCCCGCCCCGCGCGACAGGGCGCCGTCGCCCGCCGAAGGGCAAGCGCCTGAAGTACGCGCTGACGGTGGCGGTGTTCCTGCTCCCGAGCCTCATCCCGCTGCTCGCCTTCGTCATCGGCCCGATGATCTCGGCCGCGTGGACGAGCCTCCACTCGTGGAACCTGATCGGCCCGATGCAGTGGGTCGGGCTCGACAACTACGCGCACCTGCTCACCGACCCGCAGACGCAGCAGGCGTTCCTGCACACGATCTACTACATCGTCGGCTACCTCCCGCTGGTGTACGTGGGCGGTCTCGGGCTCGCCCTCGCCCTCAATGCGAAGCTGCGCGGCCGCGCGCTGCTGCGCGGCGCGTACTTCCTCCCCGTCATCACGAGCTGGGTCGTCGTCGCCCTGGTGTGGCGGTGGCTGCTCAGCCCGAGCAACGGCGTCGTCAACGGAGTGCTCGGCTGGTTCGGGATCGCCGGCCCCGGCTGGTGGTCCGACCCGGCGTGGGCGATGCCGTCGATCATCTTCGCCTCGGCGTGGAAGGACCTCGGGTTCGTCATGGTGATCCTGCTCGCGGGCCTCCAGTCGATCAACCCGGACCTGTACGAGGCCGCCGAGCTGGATGGCGCGGGCTGGTGGCGGCGGCTGTTCGGCGTCACGCTGCCGCTCCTGTCGCCCTCGACGTTCTTCGTCGTCGTGCTGTCGCTGATCAACGGCTTCCAGGTGTTCGACCAGGTCTACGTGATGACCGGCGGAGGCCCGAACAACTCGAGCCAGGTCGTGGTGCAGCAGGTGTACGACCTCACCTTCCGGTACGGACAGGCGGGCGCGGCATCCGCTCTCTCGTGGATGCTGTTCTTCGTCATCCTCGTCGTCACGCTGATCCAGTTCTACGGCCAGCGCAGGTGGGTGAACTATGACTGAGGCCACGATCGCGCCCGCCGCCCGCCGCCGCCCGCGGATCACGCTCGGCCGCGTGCTGCTCTACGTCCTCCTGGCGGTCGGCGCGCTCATCATGGTCTTCCCGTTCATCTGGACGATCGTGACGTCGATCACCCCGGGCGCGACCCTCACCACCACGCCCAGACTGATCCCGGAGAACCCGTCGCTGTCGCCGTACCTCGAGCTGTTCTCGCGGGTGCCGTTCGGGCGGGTCATCCTCAACTCGCTGCTCATCGCGGTGGTGTCGACGCTCCTGCAGCTCGTCACGAGCGCGATGGCCGCGTACGTGTTCGCCCGGATGCCGTTCCGCGGCCGCGGCGCGATCTTCGTGCTGTACCTGGCGACGATGATGATCCCGTTCCAGGTGCTGATCGTGCCGCTGTTCGCCGAGATGAAGACGCTGGGGCTGATCAACACCTACCTGGGCGCCATCCTCCCGACGATCGCCTCGGCCTTCGGCGTGTTCCTTCTCCGCCAGGCGATGAGCACGGTGCCGTACGACCTCGATCAGGCGGCCACCCTCGACGGCGCGGGGCACTTCCGGATCTTCTTCCAGATCATGCTCCCGCTCGTGCGTCCCGCGCTCGCGACCCTCGCGGTGTTCGCGTTCCTCAACACCTGGAACAGCTTCCTGTGGCCGCTCATCATCCTGCGCGATCCGCTCATGCAGACGCTGCCCGTCGCGCTGTCGAGCCTGCAGGGCCAGTACTCCACGCAGTGGGACGTGCTCATGGCCGGCTCCGTCGTCAGCATCATCCCGATGTTCGCGCTCTACGTCTTCGCCCAGAAATACATCGTTCAGGGCGTCGCGGGCACAGGGCTCAAGTAGCCGAAGCCCGCACAACCTCCCCATCACCACACCCACATCGAAGGAGATCGCACTCACATGAAGAAGACAGTCATCGCGACAGCGTCGTTCGCGCTGGTCGCCGCGGTCGGGCTCACCGGCTGCTCGGGTTCGTCCGGCGGCGGCGCCAGCTCCGGCCCCGTCACCATCACCTACTCGAACTTCATCTCCAACGGCGGAAACGAGAAGAACCTCGACAAGATCGTCAAGGCCTTCGAGAAGGACAACCCGAACATCACCGTGAAGGTGACGACGTCCGCCTACGCCGACTACTTCACGAAGCTCCAGACCGACCTCGCCGCCGGCACCGAGTCGGACGTGTTCGACGTCGACGCGGGCAGCTTCGCCAACATCCAGGCGGCCGGCTCGCTCGCCGCCCTCGACGGGGTGGATGCCGCGAAGTACCGCACCTCGGTGCTCGACAGCTACAAGGTCGATGGCAAGCAGTACGCCCTGCCGACGTCGTTCTCCAACGTCGTCCTGTTCTACAACAAGGACCTGTTCGACAAGGCCGGCGTCGCCACCCCGACCGCCGACTGGACCTGGGCCGACGAGAAGGCCGCGGCCGAGAAGCTCACCGACAAGAAGGCGGGCGTCTGGGGCGACTACCAGCCGATCTCCTACAACGAGTACTACAAGGCGATGGCGCAGGCCGGCGGCAGCTTCCTGGCGAAGGACGGCAAGAAGTCCGACATCGACTCGGATGCCGGCAAGGCCGCGGCCGACTGGATCGCGGGCAAGTCCGGCACCGTCATGCCGACCGCAGCCGACGGCGCGGGCACGCCCGACTTCGACACGAACCTGTTCAAGGCGGGCAAGCTCGCCATGTGGCACACCGGCATCTGGATGATCGGCCTCGTCGGCGACCTCCCCTTCAACTGGGACATCGCGGTCGAGCCGGGCGACACCCAGAAGGCGAGCGCGACGTTCTCCAACGCCGCGGTCGTGTCGGCCAACTCGAAGAACAAGGCGGCGGCGCAGAAGTGGGCCGAGTATCTCTCCAGCTCGCAGGAGATGGTGCAGGTGCGACTCGACGCCGGCTGGGAGCTTCCCGCGACCAGTGACGACGCGGCGTTGAAGCCCTACCTCGAGAAGACTCCTCCGGCGAACCGTCAGGCCGTGTTCGACTCGCTGAAGCACATCGCGATCGCGCCGCAGCTGGGCGCGAACGGACAGCAGATCCAGGATGCCGTGAACAACGCGCTCGGGGAGATCGCGGCCGGTCGTGCCAAGACGGACACCGCGATCCCGGCCCTCGCGACGCAGGTCGACGGCCTGATCAAGTAGCCCCCGCGCATCCATGCCGCCGTTTACGGACGGAACGCGCCGCCTGAGCGCTACCCGTCGCGGCGTGTTCCGTCCGTAAACGGTTGAGCGAATGCACACACACGACCTTGAAGGAAACCCGTGACCGACACCGCCGCCTCCGACGCCGACAGCGCGATCGGCCGGCTCGCCGCCCACAGCATCGCTCTCATCACCGATCTGCAGACGCCCGAGGGCGCGTACCCGGCGAGTCCGACGTTCTCCGCGTACGTCGGCTACAGCTGGCTGCGCGATGGCGCGTTCATCGCCGACGCCGCATCGGCGGCGGGACGGATCGACTCCGCGAGCCGCTTCTTCGCCTGGTGCGCCGACGTCATCGCGCGGCGAGCGGACAAGATCCGCTGGATCGTCGCGGAGACGCAGGCGGGACGAACTCCCGCGGCCGAGCACATGCTGCCCGCGCGCTTCACGTTCGCGGGCGAGGACGGCACCGACGAGTGGTGGGACTTCCAGCTCGACGGGTACGGCACCTGGCTGTGGGCGCTCGTCCAGCACCTCGATCGCCACGGGCTCGACGGGGATGCGTACCGCGAGGCCGTCGCGCTGACGATCGAGTACCTGCTCGCGTCGTGGGAGCGCCCCTGCTACGACTGGTGGGAGGAGCACGCGCAGCACGTGCACGTCTCGACGCTGGCGTGCATCGTGGCCGGATTCGACGCCGTCGCGAGGGTGCGGCTCGTCGACGAGGGACTGACGGAGCGGGTGAGGGCGGAGTCGATCGCCATCCGGCGCCTGATCGGCGGGCGCGGGATCTCCGACGGGCACCTCATCAAGTGGCTCGGCTCGACGGCGGTCGATGGCAGCCTCGCCGCCGCCATCGCTCCGCTGGGTGTCACCGACGCCCGTTCTGACGTCGGCCGGCGCACGATCGACGTGCTCGAGTCGCACCTCACGGTCGACGGCGGCACGCATCGCTACCTCGGCGACACGTTCTACGGCGGGGGCCAATGGCCGCTGCTGACCTGCTTCCTCGGACTCGCCCATCTCGCGGCGGGCGACCGTGACCGTGCCGAAGAGCTGCTGGACTGGGCCGCGGGCACCGCGAACGCCGCTCTCGACCTGCCCGAGCAGGTCGCAGGTCACCTCATCGCCCCGGGCATGCGGCAGGAGTGGATCGACCGCTGGGGCACGGTGGCGACGCCGCTCCTGTGGAGCCACGCCATGTTCCTGCGGCTCGGTCTCGCACTGGGACGCATCGACGAGGCCGATCTCACGGACGGAGTCGACCGATGATCCGCCATCGCCCCCACGGCTCCGGCCATCCCTACTCCGTCGACACCGAGCAGCGCTTCCCCGTCGTCCCCCCGGTCGGCGCGACGGCGACCCTCGGCATCCGGGCGGATGCCTCGGTCGTCGCCGTCGCGGGCACCCTCGAGTGGCGGCCCGATGCCGGTGCCGACATCGAGCGGACCGCGTTGACGCTCGAGCGCGTGGCCGCCACGTCGCGCGGCCGTGTCGCGGACGGCGGCCACCTCGCCTCGGCCGCCGCGCGCCTCTCCCGTACCGCGGGCGGCTGGCAGGCGTCGACTCCCGAGCTGCGGTTCGGGGGCACCTATCGCTACCGCTTCGCGGCGACCCACGACGACGGCCGGGTCGAGCGCACCCGATGGTTCGAGTTCCGCGCGGCGCGCTGGCAGCAGGCTCCGGATGCCGTGACCGAGGTCGGGCGCGCCCGCGTGCTCGCCGGCTCGGTCGAGATGCTGCACGACGGCGTGCGCGCCTGGCGGGTCCGCTTCGCCCTGCCGCTCGAGGCCGACGAGCACGTCACCGGGTTCGGCGAGCGGTACGACGCGCTCGACCACCGCGGCACCGAGCTCGACTCCGTGGTGTTCGAGCAGTACCGGAGCCAGGGCGCCGAACGCAAGACGTACCTCCCGATGCCGTTCGCGCATGTCATCGGCGGAACGGGGTGGGGCTTCCACGTCGACACGTGCCGTCGGGTGTGGTTCGACATCGGAGCGACCGATCGCGCACGGCTCGGCGTGGAGGCCGAGACCGGGCCGGACGGCACCGTCGACGTGCGCCTCTTCGACGGGTCGCCCGTCGAGGTGCTGAGCCGGTTCCTCGACGGCGCCGGTCGTGCGGTCGAGCTGCCGGACTGGGTCTTCCGCCTGTGGGCGAGCGGCAACGAGTGGAACACGCAGGCCGAGGTGATGCGGCAGGCCGACCTGCACGCGGAGCACGACATCCCGGTCGGCTCCGTCGTGATCGAGGCGTGGAGCGACGAGTCGACCTTCACCGCATTCCGCGACGCCGAGTACGCGGTGTCGGAGGACGGCGCCCCGCACCGCCTCTCGGACTTCACCTTCCCTGCGGACGGAGCGTGGCCCGACCCGAAGGGGATGGCCGACGAGCTGCACCGCCGCGGCATCCGGCTGCACCTGTGGCAGATCCCGCTGCTGAAGATGCGCCCGCACCCGAAGGGACAGCTCGCCGCCGATGTCGCTGCGGCGCTGCGCGAGGACGTCCTCATCCGCGAGCCCGATCCGCGTGGCGGGACGCGTCCCTATCGCAACCGCGGCTGGTGGTTCCCGCTCGCGCTCATGCCCGATCTCACCGACGAGCGTGCGGCGCGGTGGTGGATCGAGAAGCGGCGCTACCTCGTCGAGGAGATCGGCCTCGACGGCTTCAAGACGGACGGCGGGGAGCACGCGTGGGGCTCGGAGCTCGTCTACCTGGACGGGCGTCGAGGGGACGAGAAGAACAACACATTCCCCGTCGGGTACGGGTCCGCGTACGGTGCCCTCCTCGCGTCCGCGGGCAAGGCGCCGGTGACGTTCAGCCGCGCCGGTTTCACGGGCTCGCAGGCGCACGGCGCATTCTGGGCGGGCGACGAGCGCTCGACCTGGGATGCGTTCCGCTGGTCGATGAACGCCGGTCTGTCCGCGGCATCCTCCGGCATCGTCTACTGGGGCTGGGACATCGCCGGCTTCTCGGGCGAGATCCCCGACGCCGAGCTGTACGTGCGGGCCGCCCAGGCCTCGACGTTCGTGCCGATCATGCAGTACCACTCCGAGTTCAACCACCACCGCCTGCCGTCAGGCGACCGCACGCCGTGGAACATCGCCGCGCGAACGGGCGACGACCGGGTCATCCCCGTGTTCCGGCGCTATGCGCGACTGCGCGAGCGACTGGTCCCCTACCTGGCGGCCGCGGCCGCTGCGGCGGTGTCGACCGATCGCCCTCTGATGCGACCGCTGTTCTTCGAATGGCCGGACGACGCGGCGGTGTGGTCGGCTCCGACGCAGTGGCTCCTCGGGGACGACCTCCTGGTCGCGCCGGTGCTCGCCCCGGGGCTGGAACGGAGCGACGTCTACCTGCCGCCGGGGACGTGGCACGACGTCTGGACGGGCGAGATCCTGGAGGGTGGTCGCCCGGTGTCGGTACCGGTGCCGTTCGACCGGATCCCGGTGTTCACGAGAGACGCCTCCCTGGTCGCGCTGTTCACGGAGGATCGATGACTTCGGCCGCGTTCGACGCGTACACCGGGCGTCTCTCGCTGGCGGCATCCGCAGACGACCGCATCCTCGGGGTCGTGCTGCTCGGATCGGGGGCGGACGCGTCGCGGATCGACGAGTGGTCGGATCACGACATCGCGCTGATCGTGCGTGGGGACGCCGTCGCGGACGTGCGTGCGAGCACCGACTGGCTTCCGGACGGTGAGCGGCTCGTCGCGGTGGGGCGGGAGTGGCACGACGGATTCAAGGCCGTCTTCGACGACGGTCGCGTCGTCGAGTATGCGGTGACCGACGTCACGGGCCTGGCGACATTCCCCCTGGCGGCGGCTCGAGTGGTCCTCGACCGGGGCGGTGTGTCGGATGCCGTCGCGGGTGCGATCGCGAGCACGCGGACGCGGCTCGTCTCGGCGCCGGAGGCGCTCGCCGCCGCGCTCCTCGTCCACCTGCTGGTCGGGGTCGGACGGTTGCGACGAGGGGAGCGGCTGTCCGCAGGGAACGTCATCCGCTCGGAGGCGGCGCTCAGCTTCATCGACCTCTGGCTCGCGGTGTGTCACCCCGGAGAGTCTCACCCTGATCCGTTCGACGGCCGGCGCCGGATCGAGAGGGTCGACCCCGAGGTGGCGGGGCGGTTGGACGACGCCATGGAGCAATCGACCGAGCGCGCTGCGCGAAGCATCCTCTCCCTCGCCGAGGAGATCATCGCGCCGGCGTGGCCTGGCTGGCCAGGGAGCGGCGCGGACGCCGTGCGTCGCCGACTGGGCTGGAGCACGTAGCCCGAACGCACGGGATCCGCGTCCGATCGTCGGAACGGCAGGCTGGATCAGCCCTGCGGAGCCTCCCGCCACGCCGGGAGGGCGGTTGAGCCTGCTGATCCGACGCAGACGCCGGAATACGTCGGGGAGTGAAGTCGGCCGTCCCGCCTCGGCGACGGCGTCGCAGCGTCCGCACCGGGCGACCGGGGTCGCCGTCCCGGCGCGGACTCCTCCGTCGCGGCGGTTGCAGATTCAGGAGAAACCGGGGTATCCCGGGTGCCCGCGCGCCGCGAGCCGCAGTTCTTCCTGAATCCGCAACCGCCCCGGGCGACGAACGGCGCCACACAACGCCTACGCTGGCGAGTCCGGCGCGAACCGGTCGACCAGGCGCACGAGCGTCGGCAGGCCGCGGGAGGTCGCGGGGGCGGCGATGATCCGTTCGATCGCGGGTGTGGCGTTGCTCTCGCGATCGCGCTCGTTGGCCGTGACGGCCCAGCCGTCGCCGGTCGCCAGGATGACGCACCGGCGCTTCGTCGCCTCCGTGATCACCGCGTGATCGTCGAGGTCGATCCGGCCGCCGGCGTGGAGCGTCAGCTCGCGGCGGGACGCGTCGGCCGCGGCCGCATGCCCGTCGACGATCTCGGCGACCTGGGACAGCGGCATCCAGAATCCGTCGCGGTCGTGGCCGCGCACGACGAGCGCGCCCACGGCCCGCTCGATCACGAGCGCCGGATCGTCCGCCTCGAAGACGATGGTGCCGTTCGTCTGGAACGGGACGACCTCCGTGGCGCCTCCCTCGGCGAAGGCGTCGCGGACGTCGTCGGTCGACGGCTGGCCGCGCTGGCCCTGGTTGACGTTGCGGAGGAAGCCGACGTGGCGCACGCCGCGAGCCTAGACCGATCCGCCGACCTCCGCGGCGCCGCGCGTCACGCTCCCAGGAGCACCCGCCCGCGGGCCGGCGAGGGTGACGAGCATGACGACGGCGCCGGCGACGGTCAGGACGCTCGCCGTGAGCAGCACTGCGGTCGGCCCAGCCTTGAGCGCCACCGCCCCCAGGAGGGGAGCGCATGCGATGCCGACGTACATCGCCGTCGACAGCCACGACAGCGAGATGCCGGCCAGGGGCGGGTTGAGGGCGACCACCCGGTGCTGGAGCGGCACGAGGGCCGCGAAGGCGACAACGCCCCAGGCCGCGAACAGGATGCCTCCGGCCACGAGGTTCGACCCAAAGAGCGCGATCAGCACGAACACGACCGCCTGCAGCGTCATCGCGGCGACCCCGGTCCGCAGTGCCCCGATCCGGTCGGCGAGGAGGCCGCCGAGCCCGTTGCCGACGACTCCGCCGAGCCCGTACACGAGGAGCAGGACCGCGAGGACCGTGCCCGAGCCGTGGGTCGCCGCGCGCATGACGCTCGAGCTGAAGATGTAGACGATGTTGAACGCCGCGGTGAGCAGGATCTGCACGATCAGCATGAGGCCGATACGCCAGTCCGCGAACACCGAGAAGCGCTGGCCGAACCGCAGCCCGGCGTGGGTCGGGACGCCGCGCACCGTGACCGCGATCGCGACGGCGACGACGGCCGCGAGCGCGGCGAGGCACCCGAGCGGGAGGCGCCAGTCGGCTGCCGCGGCCAGCGCGGTGCCGACCGGGGCGCCGAGGGCCGTCGCCAGCGTGAAGCCCGCCCCGACCGTGGCCAGGGCGCGCCCGCGCAGCGCGTCGGGGACGAGACCGGATGCCGCCGCCGTCGCCGCAGGCACCAGGGCTGCTCCGCCGACGGCGGCGATGACGCGGCCGAGTTCGAACACGCCCAGCGTTGGCGCGATCGTCGTGACGAGGGTGCCGACGGCGACGATCCCGAGGCCCGATGCCATCAGCACGGTGCGGGAGAGGCGGGGGAGAAGCGACGCGATGAGCGGCGACGCGACGGCGACGACGATCGAATACCAGGTGATCGTGTAGCTGACGGAGGCGACCGTGGTGTGCAGCTCCGCGGCGATCTCGGGGAGGACGCCGGCGATGACGAAGGCGTTCGTGCCGACGATGAACAGTCCGGCCGCGAGCACGATGAGCTGCCATCGCGTGCGGGGCGCGATCCGGTCGGCGCGATATGATTGTTCGATGGTCGTCATACGATCAGCGTAGCGAATTGTTCGATCAACATCAAACTATTGAGCGAGAATGCCTGAGTACCCGATCCCCGACATCGCGGATGTCACGCTCGAGGGCGTGCTGAAAGCGATCGCCGATCCGATCCGTCTCGAGATCGTCCGGAAGCTCGCGGACGGCACGCCTCAGCCGAAGGCAGACCTGTGGGACGGCATCGCCGTGGGCAAGGCGACCATGGCGCACCACTTCAAGACCCTGCGCGAGGCGGGGCTGACCTCATACATCATTCACGGCCGTTCCCACGACATGGCGCTTCGCCGCCCGGAGCTGGACGCGAAGTTCCCGGGGCTCCTGGATGCCGTGACCCGGCCGGTCGCGACGGAATCGCCCGACGCCTGACACGCGTCAGCCGATCGGTGGCGAACCCTGACCGATCGGGTGATCCGTCGCAGACGCTCGTTCGCGACGCTGGAGGCATGACTCAGACCTCCGCCTCCACCCGCCCCGCGGCCGACGCCGCACGGCGCGCCGCCTTCCGCCCGATCGTCGGCTTCGTGATCGCTTTCGTGGCGGTCAGCGCCGCGATGATCGCCTTCCTGGTCGGAATCGCGGCCACCGGAACCGGTGTCGACACGGCGATCTGGATCCGCTGCTCGCTCGTCCTCGCCAGCGCTGTCCTGCTGCTCGTGTTCGCCGTCGGAGCCGCCCGAGGTTCGCGCAGCGCATGGGTGCGCCTGCGGATCGTGAGTCCGATCGTCGTGGTCGCGGTGATCGTGATCGTCTCGATTCCCGGGTTCCTCCCCGACTGGGTACGGGTCGAACAGGCCGTCTGCGGTCTTCTCGTGCTGCCGGTGGCGGTCATGACGAACCTGCCGCGCATCGGGGGTCACTTCCCGCGGGAAGCGTAGGGTCGGATCGTGCTCGACCCCCGCTGGCGCCTCGTCCTGACGGTCACGCCCTACATCGTGCTGGGGATGCTCACCGTCTTCGCCCTGGGTGCCGAGTGGGGCGCGTGGTCGCACCTCGTGCCGACCCTGGTGCTGTGCGTCGTGGCGGTGGTGTGGATCCTCGTCTTCCGCACGCTTCTGCCCTCTCGCGATCGTCCGGCGGCCATCGCGGTGTTCCTGTCGGGGTTCATCGTGATCAACCTCGTGCTCGTCTTGCGGGACAGCTGGTTCGGATTCCTGACGATCGCCACCTTCTCGTTCGCCTACTCGCTCGTGCGCTGGCCGTGGCAGCTCCTCGCGGTCGGCGCGACGGCCGTCGTCGCCGGGCTCGCGCAGAGCAAGGATCTGCGCACGAGCCCGGCGACGGCACCCTGGGCCCTCGCCGTGATCGCCCTCAACATCATCGTGATGTGCGGTCTTGCGTGGGGGCTGCGCGTCGCGCAGCAGCAACAGGGCAGGATGTCGACCGAGCTCGAACGCTCCCGCCTCGCGCGCGAGATCCACGACACGCTCGCCCAGGGCTTCGTCGGCATCGTCACCCAGCTCCAGGCCGCCGAGCAGGCGCCGGGCGAGGCCGAGCGCCGACGGCACGCGGACGCCGCGTTGGCGCTCGCCCGAGAGGGTCTCGCCGAGGCGCGACGGTCGGTGCAGGCGCTGCGGCCGGCCCCGCTCGACGAGGTGCGCCTGGCGGGGGCGCTGCGCGGGCTGGCGGAGCGCTGGTCGGGTCGCACCGGCATCCCGGTCGAGGTCACCTCCTCCGGGGATGCCCTGCGCGTGTCGACGGATGCCGAGATCGCCCTCCTCCGCACCGCCCAGGAGGCCCTCGCCAACGTCGAGCGGCACGCCGCCGCCCGGCACGTCGGGCTGACGCTCGCGACCGATGCGCACGGCACCCGGCTGGAGGTACGCGACGACGGCCGGGGGTTCGATCCCGAGGCGTCCGTCCCAGCTGGTGCGGAAGGCGGATTCGGACTCGTCGCGATGCGCGAGCGGGTCGAGGCGCTGGCCGGCACGCTCGTCGTCGATTCCCGCCCCGGGCACGGTACCGCGGTACGTGCGGAGATGCCGCGATGACGGTTCTGCGCCTGCTCGTGGTCGATGACCACCCCGTCGTGCGGGACGGGATCGTCGGGATGGTGTCGTCGGACCCCGCGATCGCGGTCGTGGGCGAGGCATCCGACGGGGCGGAGGCCGTGCGCCTCGCGCGAGTCCTGGAGCCGGACGTCGTGCTGATGGACCTGCGGATGCCGCGCATGGGCGGCGTCGCGGCGATCCGAGAGCTGCAGCGCCTCGGCGTGCCGGCACGCGTGCTCGTGCTGACGACGTTCGACGCCGACGCCGACGTCCTGCCCGCCATCGAGGCCGGCGCCACCGGGTATCTCCTGAAGGATGCGCCGTCGGCGGAGCTCATCCGGGCGATCCGCGCCGCCGCCGCGGGGGAGGTCGTGCTCGCGCCGTCCGTCGCATCCCGCCTCGTGGGGCGCGTGCGGGCATCGGAGACGAGCCTGCTCAGTCCGCGCGAACTCGAGGTGCTCGCACTCGTGGCCGACGGCGCCACCAACCGTGTCGCGGGGGAGCGTCTGCACCTCAGCGAGGCGACGATCAAGACGCACCTGCTGAGCATCTACGCCAAGCTCGGCGTGGGCGATCGAGCCGCGGCCGTCGCCGAGGGGTTCCGGCGCGGACTCCTCGACGCCTGAGCCTGAGCCTGATCCGGGCTACAGGCTCTCCGCGATGCGCTTGATCGCGGCGAGACGGCGGTCCCACTCGGCGCCGATCGCGTCGAGACGTCGCGCCGTCTCGGCGAGCTGCGACCCGAGCACGCGGTAGCGCACCTCGCGCCCGACGGTCTCCGATTCGACGACCCCCACCGCCTCCAGCACGGCGAGGTGCTTCGCGATCGCCTGGCGCGACACGGGCAGGCGCCCGGCGAGGGCGGACGCCGAGGCATCCCCCTCGCCGAGCGCCTCCAGGATGCTCCACCGGGTCTCGTCCCCGAGCGCGGCGAACATCGGGACCAGCGTCAGTGTGCTCACGGGCGCTTCTCGAACAGCGCGACGAGCTTGTCGAGCTCGGAGTTCCAGCCCTCGCGGTGCGCGGCGAGGTTGGCGCGCGGGTCCGAGGTCGTCTCGAACCCGGTCTCGACGACGGTCAGCTGCGTCGCGTCGCCCACCGGCTCGAGGGTGAAGGTGAAGACCGTCGAATGCTCGGGGTCGACGGTCTCGGGCAGGTGGCCGGCAGCGTCGTCGTTGCCCCAGCGGTAGGAGACCGAGTGCGGCTCGTCGATGGCCTCGATCCGCAGGGGCACGGCGCCGTAGTCGGGGAAGGTCATCGTGCCGGTCGCCCCGACCGCCGCGCCGTCGAGCACCGTCTGGCCGAACCAGGCCGAGATGTGCTCGGGCTGCGTGACGGCGCGCCAGACCTTGTCGACGGATGCCGCGATGCGGATTGTGCGACGCACTGAGAAGGCGGCCTCGTCGACTACCGACTCCTCGTTCACTGTCATGCTCATGATCGTCCTCTGCTCAGATGGTTATTGCAACTAAAGGGTTGCACATAGCCACCATAAGTGCAACCTTCGAGTTGCAACAGGCGGATGCTCAGCGTGCGGCGCCCGCCATACCTCGCGTCAGACGCGCCGATGAGTTGAGATACCCGGCCGCGATGACGGCGGCCACGGCGAATGCGGCCGCGCGCGCGACCGGCTCGGCCCAGCTCGCGGGGGCCGTGGCATAGCCGATCGCCTGCGCCGCGAACAGAGCGCCGAGCACGTACCCTGCGGCGGGACGCTCCGTCATCCTCCACCAGGGGCGAGGGGGCGCGATGTCCTCACTGTCTCCTGGGAAGGTCCGGGTGCAGAACCACACCATCGCGACGGGAAGTCCGACGGCTGCGATGTAGCCGGCCACGGGTGTTGTCGTCACACCCAGCGTGAGGGTGACGACCACGATGCCGATGTACCAGGCGGTGATGGTGGCGATCTTCGTGCCCGCGGTCGTGATGCGCAGTCTCATGAGAGCTCTTCCGTTGCAGGAGATGAAGCGCGCATCTATGCACGATTCGAGACAACAATGGTGACGGGAGGTCAGCACCGTCAACCCCCAGAAGTGAGGGTTCAGCGGTAGCGGAAGTGCTGTGCGCACGTGTTCACCCAATCGGCGAACCGGCGTGCGGCGGTGAGGTCGTTCGCCCCGACCGGCACCAGCCAGAGCTGCGGAGGAGCCTCGATGACGAGGTACACGGCCCGGCGGTCGAGCCGCCCGAACTGCCCGGCTCGCAGGGTCCCGCCCGCGGTGAGCAGGCTCCGGTTCGTGACCGCCTCGCCGAGCGACCGGCGCTTGCTGATCTCGCCGACGGTCGCGACCGAGGCCGCCACGTCGCGCACCGGCCGGCTGTGCGCGCCGAAGTGGACCCACCGGCCGTCGACCGTGATGCCGCCGTAGTCGCGGGCATCCGCCCCGACCCGGGTGCGGGCGGTCCACCTCCGCCCGTCCCACCAGCGCACCCGTCCGTGGCCGTCGTCGAACCAGCCGGCCGCGGCCGCTGTCGGCGCGGAGAGCACCGCGTCCGTCCGCACCTCGATGCGGGTCTCGCTGAGGTCGACGTGGTCGCCCGTCCAGCGCGTTCCGTCCCACCATCGGTGCCTGCCGGTGCCGTCGTCGTACCAGCCCGGCTCGATCGTGCCGCTCATGCGTCGAGGCTAACCCCGGGTCCCCCCCCATCCGTCGCGACCGTCCTATTCCGCGCTGCCGAGCTCGTTGCCGGCGGGGTCCACGACGATGACCCGACGGAGACCCGGCATCGGCGAGTCGGGTCCCGCGGTGATGTGCGTACGGAACTCGAGCGCGACGACGGCGCCGTTCTCACCCGGTGCGAGGGCGGTCACCCTGACTCGCAGCTCGCTGTCATCGAGCGGATCGATCGACACGACATTGCACGCCCACGCGACCCGATCGTTCTCGCACGCCTGCTGCAGCGTCGGCTGGCCGAGCGCCGCGAGCATGTGTGCTGTCACCGCCACGGCGGAGGGCGTCGACGCGGCGGACGGCGTCGATGCGGGCGACGGCGGTGGCGCGCTCCTGCTGCCCGTGCGGGGGAGGAGGCTGGCGATCACGGCGAGGGTCGCTAGGAGCACGATGAGGACGAACCACCACCGCAGATAGAACGGGCGCGGGGCCGGCGGCGGGGGAGCGGATGCCTCGACCCCGGTCATCCGCGACTCTCGGCGTCGTCGATGCGATGCGCATCCTCCGCGGTGAGGTCGAGGCCGTAGACCTCCTTGAGCTGGCGGATCTTCTCGGTCGTCTCCGGGCCGAACGGCGGCTTCCCCTCGAAGGCGTGCAGCACGATGCCCTCGAGCAGGTCGCCGAGCGACAGGTCGAGGTACTCGGCGAGCGCCTTGAGGACCTTGAGCGTCCGCGTCTCGATGCGTACGCCGGTCTGGGATCTCGTTACGGTTACCATGGTAACAATGTAACACAGGATGACCGGGCGCGCCTGCGCCGATCCGCCGCCTCGGGCGCGATTCGCCCCCGTCTTGACGTCCCCGCGGGTTCGAAAACGCGGATCAACCGGAGGACACGCCGCAGCCCGAGCGCGACGCGCCGGTCAGGGCCCTCGCCCGTCCGCGTTTTCGAACGCGCGCGGGTCGGGTCCCCGCCCGTCCGCGTTTTCGGACGCGCGCGGTGCGGGCTCCGACCCCCGGCTCCTCGCCCGGCCGGCGTCAGCCCGCGAGCGCGCGGTGGACGGATGCCACGGCGCTGGAGCCTTCGCCGACCGCGGCGGCGACCCGTTTCATCGAGCCGCGCCGCACATCGCCGGCCGCGAAGACGCCCGGGACGGAGGTCTCGAACGGCAGCGGCTCACGGCCCATCGACTGCCAGTGGTCGAGCGTCTGTGTGGTGACGTCGGTGCCGGTGCGGATGAAACCGGCCTCGTCGCGGTCGAGCGACAGCCATCCGGCCGCGGGGTCGGCCCCGATGAAGCAGAAGAGGCCCTTCGCGTCGACGGATCCGACGCTGTCGATGTGGACCGAGCGCAGCGACCCGTCGCCGTCCAGGCCCACGACGTTCGATCCGGTGTGCAGGTGGATGCGGGGGTCGTCGCGGATGCGGTCGACGAGGTACGACGACATCCGCGCGCCGAGGTCCTGTCCGCGCACGACGAGGTGCACCGGGCAGCCGTTCGACGACAGGTACAGCGCCGCCTGCCCGGCCGAGTTCGCACCGCCCACGACCACGACGGGCGAGCCGTTCACCTGCTTGAGCTCCAGCGGCGTCGCCGCGTAGTAGATCCCGGAGCGCTCGAAATCCTCCCAGCGGTCGAGGTGCAGCGTCCGGTAGGCGGCGCCGGACGTCACGATGACCGAGCGGGCGCGGATGACGCGGCCGTCCGCGAGCGTCACATCGAGTCCGTCCTCCACCCGTTGAAGGTCGACGGCCTCGCACGGCGCGCACACGCGCACCCCGAACTTGATCGCCTGCAGCGTCGCCTGCCCGATGAGGTCGCCGCCGCTGACCCCGAACGGGAACCCGAGGAAGTTCTCGATGCGCGAGGTGGACGCCGCCTGGCCGCCGGGGGCGACCGCCTCCAGCAGCACGACGCTCAGCCCCTCGGACGCCCCGTAGATCGCTGCCGCCAGGCCCGCGGGTCCGCCGCCGACCACGACGAGGTCGACGACCGCCTCCGTGCCCGGCTCGTAGCTCAGCCCCAGCTGTTCGGCGACCATGCCGGGCGTCGCGCGCGTGATCGCCTCCCCCTGGACGAAGGCGATCGGAAGGTCGGCCTCGATGTACGTGTGACCGCCGGGTGCGGGCTCGTCGGGCGCGAGCGCGACGGCCGTGTGGACGAGGTCGAAGCGCTCCGCGAACCGGCGGAGGGCGAGGAACTCCCGCGACGTGCCGTATCCGACGAACTTGAGGGTCAGCGCGGCCGGTCCCGTCCGCAGCGACTCGCGCCGTGCCCACAGCGCGTGCAGCAGCAGGTCGCCCAGCTCGTCGTCCTCCGCGAGCTTCCGGCGCAGGTCCGCACGGGAGAGCGACCGGACGCGCGCCGGCCCCTTCGCCCGCGCCGACAGGAAGGCGCGCTGGCCGTTGAGCAGTCCCAGCTCGCCGGCGAACGACCGCGGGCCCATGACGGTGATGAGCTCTTCGCCGATCCACCACAGTGCGTCGCGCACGATCTCGACCTCGCCGGACTCGATGAGGATCATCGGGTAGTCGGCATCGCCCGTGCGGAACACGTGCTCGCCGTCGGCGACGTCGTGCGCCTCGGTGCCCGCGCACAGGCGCTCCCACTGCTCGTCCGTCAGGACGGGGGTGATGGTCGGGTCGCTCGCGCGGGCGCTCATGGCTGTCCTTCCGGGGAGATGGTGTGGGAACAGTATCCCGCCCGACCTGGCACGGGCGCGCACCGTCGCCTAGAGTGCGGACGATGACCGATTCAGAGATCGACCCGAGCGTCCCGCCGTCCGGCACCGGCTGCGTCGAATGCGACGAGCACGGCGGATGGTGGGTCCACCTGCGGCGCTGCACCGAATGCGGGCACATCGGATGCTGCGACTCGTCGCCCGCGCAGCACGCGACCGCGCACTTCCGCGAGACCGGCCACCGGTACATCCGCAGCTTCGAGCCCGGTGAGTCGTGGTTCTGGGACTACGCCACCGCGCAGGGCTTCGACGGTCCCTCGCTCGCGCCGCCGGAGTCGCGGCCCGTCGAGCAGGGGTCGCCGGGACCGCGCGACCGCGTCCCCGCGGACTGGCAGGAGCAGCTGGAGCGGCTCGGCCGGACGTAGTCGTGCTCCGTCGCGGCTATCCACGCCGTCGATGACGGGGATCACCGATCATCGCTTCCGGTTATGGATGCGCGCGGCTTCAATGGGGGTCATCCCGCGACGGAGCGGGATGCGCGAGTGCGCGTGTCCGCCCGGACGGACCGCAGCCCGCACCTGACCCCGAGGAGATTCGACGATGAATTCCACAACCGCATCCACCACGACGAGCCGCACGTCGTCGGCGGGGACCTGGCAGGGGATCCTGCTCCTCGCCGGCAGCTGCCTTCCCGTCCTCGGCGCCGTCCTCATCACGCCCGTCCTGCCCCAGCTGTCGAAGCAGTTCGCGGGCGTCGCCGGCTCCGACATCCTCGTCCCGATGATCGTGGCGATCCCGGCGCTCCTGATCGCGATCTTCGCGCCGTTCGCCGGCCAGATCGTCGACCGGCTCGGGCGCAAGCGGCTCCTGATCATCGCGATGTTCGCCTATGCGGTGGTCGGCACGGCGCCCGCCTATCTGAACGGCCTCACCGAGATCCTGATCAGCCGCGTCCTCGTCGGCGTGTGCGAGGCGGCGATCATGACGGTCTGCACGACGCTGATCGTCGACTACTTCCAGGGCCAGCGCCGCAATCGGTACCTGGCGGCGCAGACCATCACGACCACGCTGGCCGCGACGGTGTTCATCGCCCTGGGCGGCGCGCTGGGCGTCGGCGGATGGCACACGCCGTTCTGGGTGTACGCGATCAGCATCGTGATCGCGATCCCGATGATCATCTCGCTGTGGGAGCCGAAGGCCGCCTCCGGGGCGCCCGCGGCGGCCGTCGCCGAGAAGAACCCCATCCCGTGGCGCCGCATCCTCGTGCCGCTGCTCGTGACGGTCTTCGGCGGTTTCAGCTTCTACGTCATGATCATCGAGGTCAGCTACCTTCTCGTGTCGCGGGGCATCGACGCCTCGAACACCGCGGTCATCGGCGCCGTCTCGGCCGTGGCGTCCCTCGCCACCGCGATCGGCGGACTGACCTTCGCCCGCGTGGCGAAGCGCGGGGTGCGGCTCCTCCTGCCGCTGGCGTTCGCGCTGCAGGCGGTGGGGATGATCCTGCTGTGGGTGGTGCCCGGCGTCCCCGGGATCGCGATCGGCGCGGTCGTCGCGTCCTTCGGATCCGGCCTGCTGCTGCCGTCGCTGTTGATGTGGGTGGTCGCCACGACGGAGTTCGCCGAGCGCGGCCGCGTCACGGGCTGGTGGACGGCGGCGTTCTTCCTCGGCGAGTTCCTCACGCCCATCCTGATGGGCATCCTCGGCGGCGTGACGGGGGTGCTGTCCGTCGGCGTCGGCGTCGTCGGGATCGCCGCCGCGGTGGTCGCGGTGCTCGTCGCCCTGGCGCTGCGGCGCGACGCCGCGAAGGCGCCCGTCGCCGTGGCGTGACGCACGACTCAGCCGGCCGCGTCTCCCGGGGTTCCGGGGGACGCTGCGGCGTGCACCATGCGGCCCGCCTCGGCGAACAGGTCGCGCATCCACGCGTGCTCCGGGTCGGCGGTGTGGGCGGGATGCCACCACAGGGCGTTCACGAGCGGGGTCGACTCGAACGGGAGGCGGACCGCGCGCACGCCGCCCGCGCGCACCATGCGCGGGACGAGGGATGCCTGGATCAGGCCGATCCGGTCGGTCTCGGCGACGAAGTGGGGGACGGGCAGGAAGCTCTCCAGCACCACCTCGGCGTGCGTGTCGATGCCGAGCTGCTGCACCTCGCGCGCCGCCGAGGTGAACGACGACCGCGACTGGTACGTCAGCACCCACGGGTGGGCGGCCATCTCCTCCATCGTCAGCACCTCGCCGACGGCGGATTCCTCGGCGACGAGGGCCATCCAGTCGTCGTTCCAGAGGTCCTGGTGCGGCAGATCGCTGAGGGGGCCGTGCGGGATGATCATGCCGTCCGCCGAGCGCAGCTTGGTGACGGCGTCCTCCACGATCGACGGGGTGTGCAGGAGGAAGCGGAGGCGGACGCCGGGCGCGCGCTCCTCGGCGAGGCGCGACGCGATCGCGCCCACCGTGACGAATCCGTAGTCGGAGCCGTAGATCGAGAACTCGCGTTCGGACTGGGCGGGGACCCACGCCGTCTGGCTCTCGAAGACGCGCCGCGCGGACTCGAGGGCCGTGCTGGTGTGGACCGCCAGGCGGGTGGCGAGAGCCGTGAGCTCGTAGCTGTTGCCGCGTCGCACGAGCAGCGGATCGTCGAAGTGCCGGCGCAGGCGCGCGAGCGACGCGCTCAGGGCGGGCTGGCTCAGGTGGAGCTGTTCGGCAGCCCGCGTCACGCTCCGCTCGGTCAGCAGTGCATCCAGCGACACGAGCAGGTTCAGATCCAGACGGGACAGGAGAGGTCGGTCGGTCACGACGGCGCCCTTTCGACGGTGGCAGAGCGGAGGCATCCCATAAACAAGATCTATTTCGAGTATATCCATGATCCGCTTCCTGGATATCGATGGACCACCGAGGCTGGACAGCGAGCCCTTCGCGGGCGGACCCGAAAGGATCGATGATGATCACGCTTCTCTCCCACCTCTCCTTCGTGGCGATCACGTCGCCGGATGTCGAGGCGTCGGTGGAGTTCTACAAGACCGAGGTGGGCCTCACCGAGGTCGCGCGCGACGGCGGCCGCGTCTACCTGCGCTGCTGGGGCGACTACTACCGCTACAGCGTCGTCGTGGTGCCGGGCGACGAGCCGTCGCTCGAGACGATGGCGTGGCGCACTTCCAGCGCCGAGGCGCTCGAGGAGGCCGTCCAGCGGATCGAGGCGGCCGGAGTGCAGGGCGAGTGGTTCGACGGCTTCGCCATCGGGCGCGCCTACCGCTTCGTCGGCCCATGGGGGCACCCGATGACGCTGCACTGGGACGTCGAGCGGCACGGCGCCGAGCCGCACGTGGCCTCGATCTACCCCGACCGCCCCGAGAAGCGCTCGAAGATCGCCGGGGCACCCCGCCAGCTCGACCACGTCACGATCGCCACGAGCGATGTCGACGGGTTCGCGCAGTGGTATCGCGATGTGCTCGGGTTCCGGATCATGGCCCGCACGGTGCTCGACGAGGCGCCGATCTCGGTGTTCTCGGTGCTCACCACGAACGAGAAGTCCCACGACCTCGGCGTCGTGCTGGACGGCTCCACGCGCGCCGGGCGCGTGAACCACTACGCGTTCTGGGTGGACACCCGCGAAGAGCTGCTCATCGCGGCCGACATCCTCGGCGAGAACGGCTACCCGATCGAGTACGGGCCGTCCATCCACGGCATCGGGGAGCAGAACTTCCTCTACTACCGCGAGCCGTCGAGCCTGCGGATCGAGCTGAACACCGGCGGGTACCGCAACTACGTCCCCGACTGGGAGCCGAACACCTGGAAGCCGTCGCTCGGGTCGAGCAACTTCTACCGGAACGGCGCCATGCCGATGTCGATGACGGAGTCGTTCCCCGCCGCGGACGGCCCCAGCGCGACGGAGGAGGGTGTGCCGGACGAGATCAAGGAGGCGCTCCTGAACCCGTACACGAGGCACGGCTGAGTCCTATCCACCCGCACGACATGGCTCGAGGAGGACCCATGACGACGACATCCGGACCGGGCGCGCCGTTCGCCCTGGCGCGGTTCCGCACCGAGGCAGGGGTGGTTCCGGCGCTCGTGGTCGGCGACCGCATCCGGGCGCTCGATGCCGCGGCGCTCGGCGCCCCCGACCTGAACGCGTTCCTCGCCGCCGCCGACTGGGACCGGCTGGCGCGCCTGGCCGCCGAGGACGAGAGGTGGATGCCGCTCGCCGACGTCGAGCTGGCCGCGCCGGTGGAGCCGCGCCAGGTGCTGCAGGCGGGGGCGAACTACCGTGCCCACGTCGTCCAGCTCATCGCGGCCGGACTCGTCCGCGGCGACGCCGCGCTCGAGCCCGATGCGGCGCGCGCCCGGGCGGAGAACATCATGGACGTGCGTGCCGCGAGCGGGCGTCCGTTCGTGTTCATCGGACTGCCGCAGTGCGTCGTCGGTCCGGACGAGCCGCTCGTCCTCCCGTCGTACAGCGACACGCACGACTGGGAGCTGGAGCTCGCCGCCGTGATCGGGCGCGAGGCGTTCCGCGTCGATCGCGCGCACGCCCTCGAGCACGTCGCGGGGTTCACGATCTCCAACGACATCACGACGCGCGACCTCGTCTTCCCGTCGGATGTCGGCGACATCGGGGCGGACTGGTTCCGCGCGAAGAACGCGCCCGGCTTCCTCCCGACCGGACCGTTCCTCGTGCCCGCGCCGTTCGTCGACCCGGCGGACCTGCCGATCCGGCTCGCGCTGAACGGCGACGTCATGCAGGACGCGACGACCGCCGACCTCATGTTCGACGTGGCCGCGATCGTATCGACCGCCTCGCAGACGGTGCCGCTCCTTCCCGGAGACCTCGTGCTGACGGGCAGTCCCGCGGGCAACGGGCAGCACTGGGGCCGGTTCCTGCGGGACGGGGATGTCATGACCGGGACGATCGCCGGGCTCGGGACGCAGGTCGTCCGGTGCGTGGCGGAGGAGGTTCACCCATGAACGCCGTACGATCCGTCGCCATCGCCGGCGCGGGAGTGGCCGGGCTCGCCACAGGCATCCAGCTCGCCAGGGCGGGCGTCCGCGTGGACCTGTTCGAGTCCACGCCGGAGCTGCGCACCTCGGGATCGGGCATCTCCCTGCAGGGCAACGCCCTGCGCGTCTTCGACGCCCTCGGCGCGTGGGACGACATCCGCGCCGCCGGGTTCGCGTTCGAGGGCCTCAACCTGCGGGCGCCCGGGCCGGCCGCCCCCGTGGTCGCGGCGCTCCCGGACGTCAAGACCGGCGGGCCGGACTACCCGGCGGCGATGGGGATGCCGCGCGCCGACCTCGCGCGCATCCTCTTCGAGCGCGCGCGGCGCGCCGGGGTGAACGTGACGTTCGGCGCGGCGGTCACCGGCCTGCGGCAGACGGATGCCGCGGTCGAGGTGGAGGTCGACGGCCGCGTCGCCGGCACCTACGACCTGCTGGTCGGCGCCGACGGCATCCACTCCACGGTGCGCGACCTGATCGGCATCACCACCGGCCCGCAGCCGAACGGCATGGGGATCTGGCGCACCTTCGTCTCGCGGCCCCCCGAGGTGGAGCGCACCGAGCTGTACTACGGCGGTCCCGTCTACATCGCGGGGTACACGCCCACAGGACCGGACTCGATGTACGCCTTCCTCGTCGAGAAGGCGCAAGATCGATCCCAGGTCACCGACGAGGAGGCGACGCGGATCATGCTCGAGGAGTCGCGCGCCTATGGCGGCCCGTGGGAGACGGTCCGCGCCGACCTCGCCCGTGGCGCACGCGCCCACTACACGTGGTTCACGCAGCACGTCGTCGAGGCGCCGTGGAACCGCGGGCGCGCGGTGATCATCGGCGACGCCGCCCACTCGTGCCCGCCCACGATCGCGCAGGGCGCGGCGCAGGGCCTCGAGGACGCGCTCGTCCTGACGGAGCTGCTCACCACGCGCGCCGCGGTGGACGAGGCGCTGTGGGAGGAGTTCCACGCGCGCCGCATCCCCCGCGCGCGCGCCGTGGTCGAGGCATCCGCGCAGCTGGCGCAGTGGCAGATCGACGGGGTGGCGGACGCGGATGCGGGCGGGCTCATCTTCGGCATCGCGCAGCGGATGGCCGAGCCCGCATGAGCGCCGTCACCGACGTGCACGCGCACGTGCTGCTGCCGACGCTGCACGCTGAGATCGAGCGGCGCGTGCCGGAGCTCGTCGCCGAGGCCGCCGCCCTCGAGCTCGTGCGCAACGGCGCGGCGAGCCAGGCCGTGTCGGGGCCGATGGTGGGGGCGCGCATCCCGCGGCTCACCGACGTCGCGGTGCGGCTGGCGCAGATGGATGCGCAGGGCGTCGACCGCCAGTGGGTGAGCGCGTCGCCGAACCACTTCTACCCGTGGGCGCCCGAAGGTCTCGCGGTGTGGGCGGCGATGGAGGCGAACCGGCTCGTGGCGGAGCACGTGGCCGCGGCTCCGGACCGGATGGTGGGTCTCGGGCTGGTGCCGCTGCAGCATCCGTCGCGCATGGTGGAGTGCCTCGACGACGCCGTGCTCGGGCGCGGGCTCGCCGGTGTCGAGATCTCGTCGTTCGCGGGCGACGTGGAGCTCTCCGACCCGCGTCTGGAGGACTTCTGGGCGCGCGCGGCGGCGCTGCGGTGCGTGGTCTTCCTGCACCCGTTCGGGTGCTCCCTCGACGAGCGGCTGGACCGCTTCTACCTCGCCAACACGGTCGGCCAGCCGGTGGAGAACGCCGTGGCGATCTCGCACCTCATCTTCGCGGGCGTGCTCGACCGGCATCCGGACCTGCGCATCGTGGCGGCGCATGGCGGCGGGTATCTGCCGACGGTGATCGGGCGGTCCGACCACGCGTGGCGGGTGCGGCCGGATGCGCACGGATGCCGCGACCTCCCGTCGTCGTACCTGCGGCGCATGTGGTTCGACACCGTCGTGCACGACCCGCTCGCGCTGCAGCGGCTGGTGGAGTCGGTCGGCGCGTCGCAGGTCGTGCTCGGCAGCGACTACCCCTTCGACATGGGCTCGGAGGACCCGGTGGGCGAGGTGCGCGCGGCCGGGCTCCCAGACGAGGTCGTCGACCGCATCCTCGGCGGCAACGCCGCGGCGCTCCTCGCCGCCACCGAGCCGGCCAGAGGAGGCGCCCGTGGATGACCCGCGGCTCGTCCCCGTCGCCGACGGCGTCTGGGCGTACATCCAGCCCGACGGCGGGTGGATGATCAACAACATGGGCGTGATCGCCGGGTCCAAGGGCGTCACCAGCGTCGACGTGACGTCGACGGAGGCGCGCACGCGCGCGTACCTCGACGCGGTCGACGGCCTCGGTCGCGGTCCGGTGCGACGGGTCGTCTTCACGCACGCGCACCCCGACCACTGCAACGGCTCGTCGCTCGTGCCCGACGCCGAGGTGATCGCGCAGCGGCGCACCGCCGAGGACCTGCGGCAGCCGCATCCGCTCGCGCCGCACATCTTCACGCCGTTCCACCAGGGCGACGTCCGGCCGCGGCAGCCCACGGTCGTGTTCGACGACCGGCTCACGCTCACGCCGTCGGGGCGGCCCGTGCACGTGCGGCATCCCGGCGGGCCCGCGCACACGGCGGGGGATGCCTACGTGTGGCTGCCCGACGAGCGCGTGCTGTTCACGGGCGACCTGGTGTTCAACGGGGGCACGCCGTTCGCGGTGTCGGGCTCGCTCGGCGGCTGGATCGCGGCGCTGGAGCAGATGGCCGCGCTGGAGCCGGCGGTCGTGGTGCCCGGACACGGCGATGTCGGCGGGCCCGAGCTGCTGGCGCCGGTCGCCGCCTACCTCCGGTTCGTCCGCGAGTACGCCGCCGACGCGCACGCCCGCGGCCTGACGCCGCTCGAGGCGGCGCGCGCCCTCGACCTCGGGCCGTTCGCGGGGCTCCAGGAGCGGGAGCGCATCGTCGGCAACCTGCACCGCGCGTTCGCCGAGCTCGACGGCACGCAGCCCGACATGGCGGCGGCGTGGCAGGACATGTACGACTACAACGGCGGCCGTCCGCTCGACTGCCATGCCTGACGGCGGCGGAGCGCCGCGGCCGCACGAACGAGGAGGGGAACGATGAAGATCGCACGCTGGACGGATGACGCAGGCGTCGGCGAAGGGTTCGTCGTCGGTGAGCGCGCGGTGCCCTTCCCGGAGGGGCGGCGCGTGGCTGACGTCCTCGCCGGCGGGCTTCCCGAGGCGCGCGCCCTGTTCGCGCGCGTGGCGGAGGGTGAGGGTGTGCCGCTGGCGAGCGTGCGGCTGCTCGCGCCGCTGGTGCCGGCATCCGTCCGCGACTTCGTCGCGTTCGAGGAGCACGTCGAGGGCGTCAGCGCCGGGGTCGAGGGGAAGAGCGACGTGGCGCCGGAGTGGTACGAGGCGCCGACGTTCTACTTCACGAACCCGCACACGATCCGGGCGACGGAGGACGTCGTGGCGATCCCCGACACGCGCCGGCTCGACTACGAGCTCGAGCTCGCCGTCGTCATCGGCGGCGTGGCGGGCTCGACCGGAGAGACGCTCGACCCGGAGGCTGCGGCATCCCACATCTTCGGCTACACCGTGATGAACGACTGGTCGGCGCGCGACCTCCAGGCCCGGGAGATGAAAGTGCGGCTCGGGCCGTGCAAGGGCAAGGACTTCGGGATGACCCTCGGCCCGTGGATCGTCACGGCCGACGAGCTCGACCCGTTCCTCGACGACGACGGCTTCCTCGCCGTGCGCGCCGAGGTGTTCGTCAACGGCGAGCGGATCGGTGAGGACCTCGTCTCGAACATGGGGTGGCCGTTCCCGGAACTGGTCGCGTATGCCTCCCGCAACTCGGTCGTGGTGCCCGGTGACGTGCTCGGCTCGGGCACGGTCGGCAACGGCGGATGCCTCGGCGAGCTGTGGGGCCTCGGGCGCGACATCCCGCCGCTGGAGCCCGGCGACGAGGTGCGCATGGTGATCGAGGGCGTCGGCGAGATCGTGAACGTCGTGGGGGAGCGGGTCGCGGCCCCGGCTCTGCCCGCCGCCCGGCCGCGCCCGCGGGTCCGGCAGCGGGCCTGACGCGGTTCTTCCCGCGGCGGCACCGTACCGTTCTCAGGATCAGGGGCGCCGAACCCGGCCCGCGGGGCCGATTCAGCCCGGATTCCGGCCGGTGTTCCTGAGAACGGTACGTCGGAGGCCGGGTACCGATGCGGTGGGCCGCTGCCGCACGCCGGCTCCTCTGCGCCGCAGCCTCGGTCGGCTGCCGCCGGGCCGGCGTGGAGTCGCCGCGCGGCCGTGTGCAGAACTCCACGGAAGTGAGGCCGATTCGCCGGGAATCGGCCGAATCGGGCTGCTTCGGGCTCGTTCTTGTGGAGTTCTGCACGCAGCGGCCGCGCCGCCGAGGCGGCTACCGCACGTCCGTGCCGGGCGAGGCCGCCGCAAGCCCGGGCTTCGGGAACGCGTCGCGCATGTAGTCGGCGTGGAGGTAGTCGGAGACGCCGATCAGCACGATCGCGAACACGATCTGCTCGGTGATCACCCACAGCGGGTAGAGGCCGGGGATGGCGGCGAGCACGAGCGCGACGATCGGGAAGATCCGGCTGAACAGCTGCAGCCGCCGGTACGCCCAGTACCAGCCCGCCGTCGCGCGCCAGAGGAAGTAGAAGAGCGTTGCCGTGATGCCGAGCACGACGAGGCACCGCATCCACACCGCGAACGTGACCTCGGTTCCTGAGGCGAGCAGCACGACCGCCGTGACGATCGTCGCGACGCCGAGGAGGAGACACAGGACGAGCAGCCAGGTCACGACCCGGAAGGCGCGCCGCACGCGCGGGTCGGAAGAGACGGGGACGCGGTGGTCCGCGGCTCGTCCGCCCGCGATGCGGTCGAGCCGACGCAGTAGGGATTCAAGAGCCATACGACAAGCTTAAGGCATACTGAAGGTGAGTGGAATGGGAGGGTGGGTGCGGGCGACCGAATCGGACCGCGATCATCGGGAGCCCGGATGCCGCGCCGACGAGACTCGATGACGAAGGAGGCACCGTGATCGCTGTGCTCAACACCGTGGTCGATGTCGTCGAAGAGCATCTCTCCGACGACATCGACATCGCCGCCCTCGCGACGAGTCTCGGCACGACGGAGTACCACGTCCGCCGGATGTTCTCGTCGCTTGCCGGGATGCCGCTGTCGGAGTACGTCCGCCGACGCCGCATGGCGCTCGCCGCCGGCGATGTGCTGGACGGCGACGCCCTGCTCGACATCGCGGTGCGGTACGGATACGGCTCGACCGAGGCCTTCGGCCGGGCGTTCCGGGCGGTGCACGGCGTCGGCCCCGCCGACGTGCGGCGCGACGGCGGCCCCCTTCGTACACAGCAGAGGATCAGGTTCCGCCTGACCGTCGAAGGGAACACCATCATGGACACTCGCATCACCGACCGACCGGCATTCGTGCTCGTGGGTCACGCGGCCCGCGTGCCGCTCATCCACGCGGGGGTCAACCCCGCCATCCAGGCCCACATCGCGGGGCTCCCGGCGGAGGAGCATGTGCGTCTCAAGGAGCTGGGCAACACCGATCCCGCCGGACTGCTGCAGGTGAGCGACGACGTCGACCCGGACTACCGGGAGGGGACCGAGCTCACCTACCTGCACGGCGTCGCGGTCACGTCTGACACTCCGGTGCCGGATGATCTCGACCAGATTCGGGTCCCCGCGGGGACGTGGGCGGTCTTCCGTGCGGAGGGTGAGTTCCCGGCCGTGCTGCAGTCGGTGTGGGCGGCGACGGCGACGGATTGGTTCCCGTCGAACCCGTGGCGCTTGCGCCCCGGCCCGTCCATCGTGTCGGTGCTGGAGCGTTCGGCCGACTTCCAGACGGCGACGTGCGAGCTGTGGCTCCCGGTGGAGCGGGCGTAACGCGCAGCTGAGAACGGCGGATGCCGCGGGCCGCTGTCGTCCGCGGCATCCGGCGCACTCGCCGTACTGCGCATCGACCCCTATATAGTGGCTTATACAGAACCGCGAAGGGGGCCATCGTGACCGTCACGTCCATCGACATCGATCCTGACGAGCTCAAGCGGGCCAAGGAGCTGGCCGGCACGTCCTCCAATCGCGAGACCGTCGACCTCGCGCTGCGCACGCTGATCGCGGTTCGCCGCCAGCCGGCGGCCGTCGAGCGCATTATCGGGCGCGCCTTCACGCCCGATCAGATCGACGCGCCGACCATCGAGCCGAAAACGGCAGATCGCGCGTGACGACGTATCTCGTCGACAACAGCATCTGGCAGAAGGCGGGGACGAGCGCGGCGATCGCCGACAGGCTCAGAGCACTGTCGCCGCATCACCTGATCATCACGTGCCCTCCTCAGGTGCTCGAGTACTGCCACTCCGCGAGGGATCCCCGCGAGTATGCGGAGCTGCGCGAAGACATGGCGCAGCTGCTTCCGGCGTGGGAACACCCGGATGAGCAGGATGCCCTCGACATCCAGCAAGCGCTGTGGGACATGGGCCTCGTGCGCGCCGCCGCAGCATTCGACTGCCTCATCGCCGCGTACGCGGTTGTCAACGATGCGGTGATCCTGAACTCCGACCGTGACTTCCGCAATATCGAGCTCGCCACCGATGGCAGGGTCCGGCAGGAGTACGTCCCGGCGTGAATACGGTCTCGCTTCGATAACACGGCGTCGCTGCCGCGCAGTTGTGCTGTCAGGATCACGTCATGGCGTCTCGAGGTTCGCTCAGGTGGCTGGCGACGGCTGGCATGGTCGCCGCCTCCCTCGTGTTGGCCGGCTGCTCGAGCTTTGGTCCTCCCACGTCCGGCGCGTGCATCGACTGGGTGTACTTCGAGAGTCCCGCGGATGCTGCGGACGAAGCCGACGCCGTCATCGTCGGCACGGTCGAGAGCTCGGCGGGGTCGACCACCTACCTCGACCTGCCGGCGACGAAGTGGCATGTCAGCGTCGATCGGTGGATCAAGGGAGGCGACGGATCTAGGACCGTCGTCGTCACGTCGCTTCCTCGCAGCTGCGGCGACACCCACGACAGCGTGGCGGATGCGGTCGATGCTGGCCCTGTCGTGCTGTTCCTGCGCGACGGAAAGAGCGGGTGGGAGACCCTGACACCTTTCCAGGGACTCATCCCCGCCGAGCGCGATGGGAACCTGCCCAGCGAGTGGCCCGCGGACATGCACGACTAGCGCCGCTGACTCCGGAATCCGCGCATGCCGGAATTCGATCTGCCTGCGCGAAACGATGGGGCGCGCCCGCGGCGTGTGCGCTTCTGGAGCGACGTGATCGACGACCGCGCGACAGACTTCTGGTCAGCACCCTGACGTTCTGCTACTGAGCGGAACCGTAGAGCGGGCGAGCCATGACGAACGCTCCGCGGTCGTCGAAGGCAGCAGGGATCACGTCGATCACGAACTCCGGCCGCAGAGCGCCGTAGATGTGCGGATAGAGTCGCCCATCGCCGTCCTCGTCGACGACCCGCACGCCCGCGGCGGCGACCCTTCGCTCGTCGATCACGAGGACGCAGAGCGCGGCATCCGTGCCGGCATAGACGAACTCGGCCACCTCGGCGAGCTGCTCCGGGTAGGAGGCGTGGATGTATCCGACCTGGTCGAGAGTCGCGCCCCGCGTCGACGTCCGGTACTCAGCGGACTCGAGTGCGGCGTCCCAGTCGGATTGCGTCGAGAGATGAAGGATCGTCATTACACGATTCTCGCCGCTGCGCATCGCGCGCTGCGCCGTCCCCCCCGGGCCGTGCGGCCGCCGACGTGTACCAGAGCTCCGGCGCCCGTGCGAGTGTTGTGTCATGTTCTCTTCGACGGATCGAGCGAAGATCCAGCGGGAGCTGATCGCGCGGGCCGAGGCTGACCCCCGCATCATCGGCGCCGCGATCGCCGGGTCGGGCGCCCACGGCACTCAAGACGACTGGTCTGACATCGATCTCGCTGTGCAGTTCGACGACGGAGTCGACGAGCAGCGACTGGTGGATGAGTGGACCGAGGCGATCCACGCCGCGTACGGACTGTCCGACGCGCACGATGTGTGGGCGGCCGGCACCCGCTACCGGGTGTTCTTCCTCTCCAACTCGCTGCAGATCGATGTGTCGTTCTGGCCGCGCGACACGTTCCGCGCCACCGAATCGGGCTTCCGTGTCGTCTTCGGCACGCCCAACGCACCGACCGAGCCCGCTGGCCCCGATGCGTCGGCGATGATCGGGATGGGCTGGCTGTACCAGGACGGTTTCCAAGCCCTCAGCGGCGACTACGGATCTGGCTGCTGCTGTTCTTCGCCCTCGCGAAGATCCTCGCCACCTCCCTCACCCTCGGCATCGGCGGATCCAGCGGCGCATTCGCCCCTCCCTGTTCATCGGGCTCATGCTCGGCACCGCCTACGGCCTCGTCGTGCACCAGCTGTTCGGAGCCGCCGCCGGAGACCCCGCCGTCTCATGAGAGAAGGCTCCGGACCCGCCATTGTGCGAGCAGGCTCGAGGTGGGACGATTAGACCGCCGGTCGAACTGGCGGTCTGGGAGGTGCCCATGCGTGTCTTGATTGTTGGTGCGGGGATCGCTGGTCCCACTCTCGCCTACTGGTTGCAGAGGTTCGGTCACGAGGTCACGCTCATCGAGCACGCTCCGCAGTTACGGGAGGGTGGCTACGTCGTGGACTTCTGGGGTGCGGGGTTCGACGTCGCCGATCGGATGGGGATCGTGCCGCGGCTGATGGACGAGGGCTACGTCGTCCGTGAGGCACGTGAGGTTTCCAGCTCCGGCCGGCGAATCGCCCACTTCGACCCGCGCCACGTGATCGGCATCAGCGGCGGCCGGTTCGTCACGATCGGACGCTCCGACCTGTCCCGCGCCATCTACGATTCCGCGGATGGCCACGTCGAGGCGATCTTCGGCGACACGGTGACCTCGTTGAACGACGACGGCGACCGGGTGCATGTCGAGTTCCAGCACGCGGCACCGCGTGAGTTCGACCTCGTCGTCGGCGCGGACGGGCTGCACTCGCGCGTACGGAAGCTCGCGTTCGGTCCGGACGAGGAGTTCGAACGATATCTCGGGATCACCGTCGCCGCCTTCGATGTCGCGGGATACCGCCCCCGCGACGAGCTGGTCGCGGTCATGCACACGGAGGTGGGCGATCAGGTGCTGCGCCTCGCGCTTCACGATGACGCCACGATGTTTTGCTTCATGTTCCGGTACGACGGCGACGTGCCCCAGGACGACGTCGCCGCCCAGCAGGATCTGTTGCGGCGGCGCATGGGCAACGCCGGCTGGGAGGTCCCGGCCATCCTGGAGCAGATGCCGCGGGCCCGCACCTTCTACCTCGACCGGGCGAGCCAGACCCGGATGCCGTCATGGTCCAGTGGTCGCATCGCGCTCATCGGCGATGCTGCGGCGGCACCCTCACTGCTGGCCGGGCAAGGTTCCGCACTCGCGATGATCGGGGCATACATCCTGGCCCACGAGCTGCACGAAGCCCACGAAGACCACCAGGCGGCGTTCGCAGGATACGAGCGACGGCTGGCCGGGCTCGTGCGCGGCAAGCAGGACGCCGCCACCCGGCTGGGTGCCGCGTTCGCCCCCCGCAACCGCATGCAACTGCTGCTGCGAAACGCCATCGTCGGCCTCATGGTGATCCCGCCGATCGCAAACGCGGCCATGGGGCGGAGCCTGGTCGACCCCATTCGCCTCCCCCCAGTCCCGGTCGGTTAACGACAGTGCCACGCCCGCGATTCCACACGCTTCCCCGCGAACGACAACAGACCATCCTCCACGCGGCGCTCGACGAGTTCTCCGCACACGGGTTCGCCGGGGCATCGCTGAACCGGATCATCGCCGAGGCGGGCATCTCCAAGGGCTCGATCTACTACTACTTCGACAGCAAGGAAGACCTGTACGCGCATCTGCTTCGCGAACAAGTGGAACAGCTCATCGTGCGCGTCGGGCCATTCTCCGTGCCGGCCGCAACCGAACCAGACGCCTACTGGTCGACGATCGAGAACCATTGCTTACGACTCGTCCGCGCCTACGACGCATCACCACAGCTCGCGAACCTCTTGCGCGACTGGATGTCAGGCACGGGTGCACCAGCGATTGAAAACGCCCAACGCGACGCCGAGCTGAGCGCACTGCCGTGGATGACCCGGGCTCTCGCGGCGGGACAATCGATCGGAGCGATACGCACAGATATCCCCGACGCGCTCCTCCTGGCCATCGGCATGGCAATCGGCCGCGTGATCGACTCGTGGGTCATCGCAGAAGCGCCCGATCCCCGCGAGCATGCAGCCGCCGTGCACACCATCGTCGACATCCTTCGACGCGCGATCCAGCCCTGAGCGCGACCCGCGCCAGCGCCGAGTGGGAGCCCGACCGGTCGTGGTTTCCAGCGGGTGGTGAGGATCGACGTGGCGGGGACACTGCCGCCCGATTTGCGTCGACGCGTCGCTATCATGCCGGGTGCGTGCGGGGGCCATCCGTATCCGGGCATCACGCGTTGATGGAGGCTCACGTGCGGTCGCGATCGTCTGGACGGTGACCGCCCTCAACCCAATCTCACATTGAGTTCACATGCCCGGCCGGGTGCGGCCGAACGCAGCCGATCCCCAAACGAACACTGCCCGGAAGTGGGACCGCCGCGTGCACGCTCACGAAACGGCTAGGACTGTGTTCCCAGTCAGGCGGTCCCGTGGAACTTCTGTAGCTGCACTTCGCTAAGACTCAAGAACGCCGGATTGTCGATCCGGCGAAGCCAAGTTCGGTTCCGGGAATCGGTGTAGCTGAAGTAGTGCAAGTTGTCGGACTCAGCAACTCAGTAGTCATGGCGGGCACTCTTGCCACGCCGAGATCACCCGACAATACGGCCGGGTCCCCGGTAGTTGAGGAACGAGCCAGAATCGGTTTCCAATTCCAGGAGAGGGCGCTCCGAGGGCGCAGTGGGTGGGTGTTCAGTCGACAGGAGTGGTGTGCAGGTCGAGCGCTCAGGCACCGCCCCGCACACCGTCCTCGGAGCACGGCCGTGGGTCGTCGACCGATGTGAGGGCGACGACGGTCGTCACCAGGCGAGGATGACTCCGGCGCCCGCCAGACTCGCGATGAACTGCCAGTTGTAGTGCGTCGCCGAGATCTTCCACGAGGTGACCGAGGTGTCGACGAAGGAGGCTCCCGCGCCGCCTCCTCCTCCTGCCGAGATGCCGCCCGCGCCGCCTCCTGCTGCGCCGCCTTTGACGCCGCCGCCGCCGCTGCCCCCGTTGCCGCCCAGGTCCTTCGCTCCGAGACCCCGGGCGCCGGTCGACGACGTCGCGCCGCCTGCTGCGCCGCCCTTGCCCCCGAGCGGAGGCGCGGTGCCCTGGCTGCCGTTCATCCCGGCGATGCCGGGGGTCCCGCACTGCGAGTCGCTGGCGCTCGAGAACTCGAGACAGCCCGCGCTGCCGCCCCTGCCCGCCTCATCGGGGTCGCCGCTGCCGCCGCCTTGGCCGCCTCCGCCCCCCGCGACGACGAGCTCGTGCCAGTTGCTTCCGTCGGCGTTCGACAGTGCGATGAGGGTCGCGCCGCCGCCGGCGCCGCCCGTGCGCGAGTCCTGCTTGGCGGTGTTGGCCTGCCCGCCGGACATCCCTTCGGCGCCCCATCCGCCTGCACCGACGGCGCCGTTCCCGCCCACCGCGATCGTGACGATCTGCCCGGCCGTCACCGGAAAGGATCCGGTGATGATCGCACCGCTGCCGCCCTCCTTGGTGACCGGGTGCACTGCGCCGCCGCCGTCGCCCCCGGCCGCCTCGAACGTGACGCTCGTGACTCCGTCCGGCACGATCCACGTCTCCGTCGCGCCCGTGTACGAGTACTGCACCGCGTTGCCGGCGGCGGTGGACCGGAGTGCCGACGTCCCGGTCGGCGTCGGCTTCGCCGTGCTCGTGCCCGTCGAGCTTGTCGTGTGCGGGGCCGTCCCCGGTTCCGTCGTCGTCGGATGGGGCACTCCGACGGTGAGTGCGGAGCACCCGGCGATCGCGACGGCGAGCAGAGGAGCGAAGACGACGGCGACGGTCGAGCTCCGGCTCCGTGACCGCGCGCGGTGTGAGCGTGAGTGGCGAGTGTGTGTCGAGTCATTCTCGGACATGGGGTGACCTTCCTGCAGTGAGAGCTTCGAGACGCTCCTTGTGGTGCGTCACCAGTACAGTCGTGGGCCCCGCTCCAACCTCACTCCAACGCGACCCGATCACGCGGCTTCGCATTCGCGGCGAGGCGTCTCTACCCCCCCCCGCGGATCCGACCAGGGGATCGTCGCGGCCGGCGTGCTCGGTGTCGACGCCCGCGTCATCGCGCCCGCGCGTCCGGGATACCTCGGCACCCCGCTGTCCACCGGTCGGACGCCGCGGGAGAAGGCTGACGCGATGGTCGCGCTGCTCGACGCGAGGTGGAGCGTACGGTCGGCGTCGGCCTCTCGGGAGGGGGGATGACGGCGGCCGCGATCGCGGCATGCCATCCGACCACGGTGCTGGGTGTGGTGCTGTGGTCAGCCGTCCGGGGCACCCGAGGTGTCCATCGCGAAGAGACTGCCGCAACGCCGCAGGTCGGCGCGGGCCGTACTCGCCCGCGTGATCGGCACGCTGGCACTGACCGCCGGCGTGATCACCGGATCGTCGGCCGCTGCCCTGGCGGCCGGAGCGTCGTCACCGACCCCGACTGCCGCCTCCGAGACGTCGCCCGATCCCCGGCCGTCGTCCTCCCCGACATCGTCCGCTGATCTCTACGACCCGGGTGCGGTGGCGGTGACACCGCCCGCTCCGACGAACACGATGTCCTTCGCATACAGGGCGAGTCGCAGCGTGTCCAAAGGGCAAGTTCCAGTCGATCAACGGACGATGCCCGGATGGCTGGCATGTGCGTCCGAGCCAGCCGAGCGCACACGTGCCGACCTCGCCGAACCCCTCCGTGGCCGCCGCGACCGGTGAGTACGTGGCGTCGGAGGGAGCCAGCTTCTTCACCTCGATCCCGTCGACCGGAAACGGACACCTCTACCAGAACGTCACCGACCAGTTCCACAACTGGAGCATCGCCAGCGACCATCCCTATGCGTGCAGTACTCGATGACCGGCTTGCCTCGTACTGGGCAACCACCCTCGCTGAGCTCCTTGGCCCCACTATGCCAGGCGTGCCACGCATGGCATCTGACGTCGAAACGGACGCCGCGCGCAACCGCTGGACAGTGGCCGCCCTCAACGCAACATCACACCGAGTTCACCTGCCTCGCCGGGTGCGGCCGAACGCAGCCACTGCCTCACTGTGCGGCGGCCGAGCGGCATCACGCACGCGCACGAGATGGCCCGCAATCGATGTGTCGCCGCGAGGGACAACGAATCGCCCGCCGCTAGCCTGAACACCTGCCCATTCAGCAGCGCTCGTTCGTGCTGAAGAGCGCCTCCGCGGCCTGAATTCGATTTCTTTATCAGGGTTTCGCCACGATCAAGCAATCACTCTCTGTGGCCTCGTTCTTCGGCGTGGACTGCCGCCGCATGAATCTTTCGTAGGGCGTCTGCAGGTAGTCCATCGCCCACACGGTGGCCTGTCGCCAAGGGATGTAGCGGCCGTTCCTTGAAGAACAATGCCGAGTTATGAATGTCGTCGACGGCGCGATGCCAGAGGTGGAGTTTGGACTCGTGGGTGAAGCTGCCAGCGAGTGCGTGACTCCATGCACCAGGAACCCAGTGGTAAGGAGAGTCGCGGATGAGCTGATTGTCGATAGCCCGGGTCGTCGCGGCCGCGACCCAGTCCGCGAACTGGATGTTCGCGGACAGGACGCTGTCGACATGCATCGGCGGTTCGACGATGCGTTTCATCTCGGGGCGGTCAGCCGAGCGTCGAAAGATATGCCCGTACATCTGCGGCAGGCGCTCAGCGCGTGTCTTCTCGTTTATCTGGTCAATCATGACGAGCAGATTCCGCTGGCGCCGCTCGGCGTACGTGCAGAGCCGATTGAGCGTTTCCTGCATTGCCGATGTCTCGCGGGCTGCAGGATCCAGGTTGGTCTGCTTCGGTGTCCCCTGAGGCTTCTCGTCTGCGTAGTAGAAGAGCATCCCGCGCATCGAACGGAGATGCCTTACTAGGCCGGCGAAGACTCGAAGATGCTGTGGGTGAGTGGAAGCGGTCGTTGGCCGGAACATCGATGCACCCTTCTTTTCCCACTGCCCGGGATTCGGTTGATCAACTAACTCCGGTGCGAACAACGTCCGCTTTTCGTGGGTGAAGCGCTGGCCAAAGATGCGAGCACACTCCGCCTCGATCACGAAGCCTGCGTATCCGAATGCAGGACTCGTGTGGAAGCGTTCATGATCTCGAGAGATGAACGCGCCGGGCTCGCCGATTTCATCAATGTAGGCGAGCAGCACGCCTCGATTATCCTGGATTCTCCGGACAACGCAGAAGCCCACGCACTCGGCGTGGGCTTCTCGATTCGGCGCGCGGGACACTATTTCAGTCCTCGCTACCGCTCTTCACAGTACCTGCGGGGATGCAGAATCTCAATACAAAGCCGATGAACCGCCCACTAGGCTTCCGACAGGCCTGACGGCGCGGTTCCCGCGGTCGGAAGCCTAGTGGGCGGTTCGCGCCGCGACGGTCGGACGCACGGTGTGCGGCCACACACACAGGCAACTCTCATTCTGCGGTTGGTTGCTAAGCAACCCAGCAGGCTCGATTGCAGCGAATGATGGGACTGCTGCACGGATAGGTGACGGTGGGTCTGTCACGCAGCCAGTGCGGCTGGCGTGTTCATGATGACCTCGAACTCTACGGGCGTCAACCGGCCGAGGCGGAGTTGGCGTCGCCGTCGGTGGTAGGTCCGCTCGATCCAGGTCACGATCGCGATCCGAAGCTCATCGCGGGGTGGCCCACGGCCGGCGGTTGAGGACGTTCTTCTGGAGCAGGGCGAAGAAGCTCTCCATGGCCGCATTGTCACCCGCAGCGCCGACCCGGCCCATTGATCCGACCATGCGGTGGCGGCTGAGCGCGCGAAGGAACTTCCGGCTACGAAATTGAGATCCTCGGTCGCTGTGAACCACGCAGCCGGCGACGTCACCCCGCATCTGGGCGGCGTTCTCGAGCGCCCGGACGGCCAGGGTCGACTTCATCCGGGAATCGATCGAGTACCCGACGATCTTGTTCGAGAACACGTCCTTGACCGCGCAGAGGTAGAGCTTGCCCTCCCCGGTCCAGTGCTCAGTGATGTCGGTCAGCCAGAGCTGGTTCGGCTCGTCCGCGGTGAAGTCGCGGCCGACGAGATCGTCATGGACGGGCAGGCCCGGCTTCTTGCCCTTGCCCCGGCCCATCTTCTTCCCGAAACTGGACCACCAGCCGTTGGACGCGGCGATCCGCCACGCCGTCCGATCCGCCATCGCCTCACCCGCGTCGCGTGCCTCGTCGGCGAGCAGCCGGTGCCCGAACTCGGGGTCGTCCTTATGAGCGTCGAACAGCGCGTTCGCGCGATACGCCTCCACCACCTCGCTGGGCGTGATGGGCGCTGCCAGCCACCGGTAATAGGGCTGACGAGAGAGCTTGAGCACCCGGCACGTCACCGTTACGGGTATCCCCGATCCGGCGAGCTCCTTCACGAGCGGGTAGAGCCTTTTCCCGGCAGGTTCGCCTGCGACAGATACGCCGCCGCCCTCCGGAGGACCTCGTTCTCCTGCTCGAGCAACCGGACCCGCTGGCGCAACTCACGGTTCTCCGCCGACTCCGCCCGGGACGCGCCCGGCGCGGTTCCTTCGTCGACCTTTGCGCGGTGGAGCCACTTCTGCAGCGTCATCGGGTGAACACCGAAGTCTTTCGCGATCTGCTCGATCGTCACTCCGGGCTCGCGGTTTCTCGCGACGCGCACCACGTCGTCACGGAACTCGCTCGGGTAGGGCTTGGGCACAGCAACATCCTTCCAGGCCCACCCCTCGGGCAAGCCAGATCAGATGTCACCTACTCGTGCAGCAGTCCCTTCTGGTGCTTCGGGAGGGCATAGCTGGGTTATTCCCAAAGCCAGCGACGATGGACGCGATAGATGCCCGCATTCCGGTCCCTTAGCGTTCGAAAGCCCTGCCGGCGGGCTTACAGGATGACGCCAGTTCCGACTCGTCGGGCACCTTCGACGATCGAGAACGCGACACCTGGCTGTGACGGCGAATAGTCGATGTCGTAGAGCAGTTCTAGATCGACCACCCCGGATTCTCCAGGTTCGATTGATCGCCCCTCGCCGACAACCTCGACCCCGAGCATCTCGCCGCCATCAACACGTACATGCGGTCGATAGCCACCACTGGTATCAATCCCGCGCTCGCGTCCGCCCGCAACCGTCTCAAGCAGGGTGATTCGAGCGCGAACCGACAGCACGCGCCGAGTTTACGTCGATGGCACGCACGTCGGTCCTCATTCGCGCTGGCCGGCCGCCAACGTGACGATCCCATCGATCTGGCGACGATGTACAGAAGTCTCGCTGCGGCGGTCGCGGCCATATCTGCTCCATCCACTAAGTCGTCGGTGCCATCCGATCCTCTGCGGTCCAGCCTCGGTCGTGCTCATACGTTGAAGACGTACCCAGCCTTGAGCAGTACCTCAGGGATTTGACGCTTCCCAAACCCCTCGTTCATTGAGGCGGTCAGATCTCGGCCATCCTGCGACCACCGCAACCGAACGATCCCTGCGTCCTGGTAGAGCTCGTCGATGGCGTCTCGCGGAATCCACGTTTCGACGCCGAGCTGCCGGAAGAGAAGACCCTCACTGTATACAAGGACCGATCGCGGGAATGGCCAGGACACGTTGAACGGAATGTCTTTGGTGACTCCGACCACGAACGGGCGGAGGGTGGCCAGCGGCTCGGTAGCGGGCTTGTCAAGCATCGAATGCGTGTCCTTCGGGGAATGCAAAGCGCATCGACTCCACTTGTCGCCGAACCCTGTCGGATAGCACGGGTGGTGCAGCGTTCAACGGCATCGTGATTGGCGAATCTACTACGACTTGCGGGTGCCGAAGGCGGGCGTCATAAGCCGGTCCTTGAGCGGGCCAAAGCGCAGGCCGTCTAGGCTCGCCGCATGCCAAGATCCGATTACGTTGCAACGATCCGCGCGCGAATCGGAACTGATCTCCTCCTGCTTCCAGCGGTCACGGCGGTGATTCGTGATGCTGAGCGATTCCTGCTCGCTCGGCATTCTCACTCAGAGCTGTGGAGTCTGATCGGTGGTGCCGTCGAACCAGGAGAGGAGCCCTTCGACGCCGTCGTGCGGGAAGTTCTCGAGGAGACCGGAGCGCGAATTCGTGTCGACGGCATCGTCGGCGCCTACGGTGGCGCTCCCTTGATGGTCGAGTATCCGAACGGCGACCAGGTGGGTTATGTGACAACGGCATTCGAATGCCACCTCATGGATGATCCGCGTCCCGACCTCGACGAGCTGCTCGAGCTCGGCTGGTTCGACCGGGATGCGGTCATCGAGCTCCCAAGGCACAGTTGGATCGACCGAGTCGTTGCGGACTGCCGATGAGGGCCTCGCCTGAGCACGACAGAGTTGCTGCGTGCTCGATAGCCGGTCCCTCTTCGTGCGCCGATCAACAGGGCTACCCACTCGGGCGCGTCCGGGCCGCGCCGATGTACGTATAGCCGAATCGGTGAGATGCCCGGCGACGGAGGCGTAACTGCAACACCCGAGACAGACGGCTGGCCGCGCCCGCCGCTCGACCAAACGAGCGGGACCTGCTTGCCCCACGTGACGGGTCGGCCGCCCTCAGGCGGCCGGCCCCGCGATGAGCGTCACGGCCGCCGAGTGCGTCGCACCCGTCGCATCCACCCACGTCACCGTGACGCGGTCGCCCGGCTCGTGTGCCGCGATGGCCGAGGACAACGCGCTCGCATCCGTCACCGCCGTGCCGTCGATCGCGGTGATGGTGTCGCCGGCGACGAGGCCCGCGCTCGCGGCGGGGGTGCCGTCGTAGACCTCGCCGATGCTGACGCCGGCGGTCGTGCTCGTCTGCGACCGATACCCGCCGTACGTGCTCCCGCGGCCGGTGGTCTGGGCGATGCCGATGCCGAGGAACGCCGGGTATCCGAGCGTGACGTTGCCCGACTCGTCGCCGTTCTCCATCTGCTGCGCGAGCGTCAGGGCGGTCTCGATGGGGATCGCGAAGCCGGTGACATCCGCGCTACCGGAGGAGGCGGCCGTCGTCATGCCGATGACCTCGCCGTCGGCGTCGAGCAGCGCCCCGCCTGAGTCGCCCGAGACGACCTGCGCCCCGACCTGGATCATTCCGTCGAGCGTCTCGCTCGCGATCGACCCCTCGGCTGAGGTGGTGACGGATGCGTCGAGCGCGGTGATGGCGCCATCCGCGGCCATCAGCACCCCGCCGCCCTCCGCGTTGCCGACCGCCGTCACGGCGTCGCCGACGCTCTCGGTGTCGTCCTGGTCGATCGCGACGGTGTCCAGGCCGCTGGCGCCCTGCAGCTTCAGGAGGGCGACGTCGTCCGTGGCATCCGTCCCGACCACCGTCGCGGTGTACGTCTGGCCGGTCGAGGCGATCGTGACCGAGATCTTCGTGGAGCCTTCCACGACGTGGTTGTTGGTGAGGACGTACCCGCTGCTGTCGATCACCATTCCGGTGCCGGCCGCCTGCGCGTCCTCGTAGCCGAGCTCTGTGTCGATCAGGACGATGCCCTTCGACTCGCTCGCCGATGCGGTGGTCGCCGCGGACTGCGTGCCCGTCGACGTGCCGCCGTACGTCCCGCCGGAGCCGGAGCCGGACCATCCACCGCCGTAGTACGAGCCGCCGCCGTACGTGCCGTGACCGTTCGTCTCGGCGGGGACGGTGACAACGCGGGAGGATGCCGCGACCGTCGTCGTCGCGGCCAGCGCCACTGGTACGCCGACGGCGAGGGTGCCCGCCGCGGCGAGGCACGCCGCGAACCCGACCACGCGCGCCGGCCGCCGGTACCAGGGCCGCTTCGCGACCGGCGGGGATGCCAGGGCCGACGCGGGCGCGGCCGACGACGCGGACGCGGCGGACGACGCGGCGGACGGCGCGGCGGGGACCGCGGGAACGGACGGTTCGGGCTGCTCGGGGATGCTCATGATGGGCCTCGCTTTCCTCACGACCGATCCCAGCAAGGCAGTTCAAGCGAGCCCGATCCGAGGGCTGTGGATCACCTATGCGTCCCGGGCGGGGGCCGGACGGGCGGCGTCGCGGCCGGCGGCCGTCCAGCGGCGGGGGCGCGGCAGGAGAGGCGGGCGCCGGGCCCGGTGGCTGAGTACCGGCGCGGCCCGCTCTACGCGACGGCGAGCCGTGGCAGGACCACGTCGAACCGGCATCCGCCGTCGACGTTGCGCGCGACGACGTCGCCGTCGTGGGCCTCCACGATGCCGTGCACGATCGCCAGCCCCAGCCCGGCCCCGCTGGAGCGCCCCCAGAGCTGCTCGGGTGTGCGGGACACCGTCGCCCTCCACCCGGCGCGGAAGATCTGGGGGAGGTCGGACTCGGGGATGCCGCCGCCTGCGTCGACGACGCTGAGCACGGCGTTCCCGTCGGCGTCGCTCTCGGTCGTCACCGAGATCTGGCTGCCCGCCGGCGAGTGCTGGATGGCGTTGACGAGCAGGTTGCCGACGACGCGCGAGAGCTCCCGCGCATCGCCGTGGACCATGAGATCCGGGCGGGGCGACTCGCGGATGACGATCCCGCGCGCATCGGCGACCGAGCGCAGCTCCGACACCGCGTCGCTCACCAGGTCGTACAGCGACACCGTCTCCATCGTCAGCACCAGACGACCCGACTGGATCTTCGACAGCTCGAACAGGTCGTCGACGAGGTCGGAGAGGTGGTCGATCTGCGACCTCATCTGACGGTGGAAGCGCTGCGGGTCGCTCGCCATGCCGTCCTCGAGCGCCTCGGCCATCGCGCGGAGGCCCGCGAGCGGAGTGCGCAGGTCGTGCGAGATCCACGCGACGAGCTCCCGGCGCGACTCTTCGAGCGCGTCCACCTTCTCGCGCGCTTCGTGCAGGCGGCGACTGGTCAGAGCCAGCTCGGCCTCCACGGCCGCGAGCTCCGAGCGGTCGCGGTCGCCCTGCGCCGCCGTCACCGGCGTGCCGTCGCCGAGGTCGGCGGCGAGTCGCTGCAGTCGGCGGCTCTGCCGGGTGACCGTGCGTCCGAGAACGAGTGCGGATCCCAGCGAGACGACCGTGGCGGTCCCGGCGATCCAGATCCCGACGAGCAGATCGTGGCCGGAGAGGAACATGGCCTGCGCGACAGCGACCATGCCGGATGCCATGGAGACGCTGGCGGTGAGGACCACGATGCACAGCCGGACGAGCATGGGGCTCCGGCGGGCGGCGTGCAGCAGCACGAGTCCGGCGGCGCCCACCACGATCGCGCAGGCGAGCGCGATCCCGACGATCGCGACGAGGTCGGGGAGCGGGATCATGCCGACTCGTCCGCCAGGTCGAGCCGGTACCCGACGCCCCACACCGTCGTCAGGATGCGCGGATCGGCGGGGTCGGCCTCGACCTTCTCGCGCAGCCGCCGCATCGTGACGGTGACCGTCGACAGGTCGCCGAACTGCCAGCCCCACACCGAGCCGAGCAGCTCCTCCCGCGTGAACGCCCGCCGCGGATGCTTGAGGAGGAACGCGAACAGGTCGAACTCGCGGGTGGAGAGCGCGAGCGGGACGCCGTCTCGCTGGACGACGCGGGCGGACGGCTGAAGGTGGAACGGGCCGAGGTCGAACGGCGCCTCCGGAGCGAACTCGGTGAGGCTGCGCCGCAGCACGGACTGCACCCGCAGTACGAGCTCGCGCGGCGAGAAGGGCTTGGTGACGTAGTCGTCGGCGCCCGCCTCCAGGCCGTCGATGCGGTCGTCCTGGCTGCCCAGAGCGGTGAGGAGGATGACGGGGATGTCGCGCGTCGTCCGGATGCGCCGGCACACTTCGGCCCCGTCGATCCCCGGCAGCATCCGGTCCATGACGACGAGGTCCGGGGTGCGGGCCGCGATGGCGTCCAGCGCGGCGAACCCGTCGGCGGCCTCTTCCACGACGTAGCCGGCGGCGTCGAGGTAGGTGCGCACCACCTCGCGCACCGTCTCGTCGTCCTCGACGACGAGGATCCGCCTGTCCACGAGAGGGACGGCGCTCTGGATCTGCACCGGTCCGGTGCGCACGGCGGCCATGCGCCCAGGATAGATCCGCGCCGCGCACGGCGGAGGGCGCCCGTGCACGCTGTCCCCGGTTCGTAATGCGCCGCCCCGCGTGCCCCGGCGGTCGCCGCCTTAGCGTCGGAGCATGTCCGTCGATGTCGTGCTGCCTTGCCTGAACGAGGCCGGCGCCCTGCCCGCCGTGCTGCGCGGCCTCCCACCCGGGGTCCGGGCGATCGTCGTCGACAACGGCTCGACCGACGGCTCTGCGGAGATCGCCGCCGCGCACGGCGCCCTCGTGGTGACCGAGTCGCGCCGAGGCTTCGGCGCCGCCGCGCACCGCGGGCTGCTCGCCGCGACCGCGGATGTCGTCGCCTTCTGCGACGCCGACGGCTCGTTCGATCTCGGCGAGCTGCCCCGCGTGTACGCGCCCGTGGCAGACGGACGGGCAGACCTCGTCCTCGGCCGGCGACGCCCGCAGTCGTGGGGGTCCTGGCCGCTGCACGCCCGGCTGGCCAACGCGGCGCTCGCCTGGCGCCTGCGTCGCCGCACCGGCGTCGCACTGCACGATCTCGGGCCGATGCGCGCCGGCCGGCGCGAGCAGCTCCTCGCGCTCGGAATGACCGACCGGCGCAGCGGGTATCCGCTCGAGATGGTCGTTCGCGGTGCGCGCGCGGGCTTTCGCATCGCCGAGACCGATGTCACCTACCGTCCCCGCGTGGGGCGCTCGAAGGTCACGGGGACGGTGCGCGGAACGGCCCGCGCGATCGTCGACATGGCGCGCGTGCTGGCGGAGGTGCGGGCGTGACGGCGGTGCTCGTGATGGCCAAGGAGTGCGTCCCCGGCCGGGTCAAGACCCGGCTGACCCCGCCCTGGACCCCCGCGGAGGCGGCCGCGATCGCGGCGGCGAGCCTCCGCGACACGCTCGCGTTCGTCGGCCGGCTGCCCGTCGACCGCCGCATCCTCGTGTTCGACGGCACTCCGCCGCCGGGCATCGACGGGTTCGAGGTGGCCGCGCAGTCGTCCGGCGGTCTGGACGGGCGGATCGCAACAGCCCTCGATGGATGCCGCGAACCGGCGCTGCTGCTCGGGATGGACACGCCGCAGCTGCGACCGGATGACGTCGCCGCGCCCCTCGCGGCGTGGCGCTCGGGTCGGGCCGGCGCCGACGCATGGATCGGGCCCGCTGCGGACGGGGGGTTCTGGGCGCTCGCGCTCACGCATCCGTCCGGCGATCTGGTCCGCGGCGTCCCCATGTCCCGCGCAGACACGGGGGTCCGTCAGCGCGCACGATTGGTCGACGCCGGGATGGTCGTGGAGGATCTCCCGACGCGCACCGACCTGGATGACGCGGCGAGTCTCGCCGAGGTGCTGATCGCGTGCCCGCCGACGAGCGCGCTGCGCCGGCTGCTGCAGCCCGCGCCGGCGCACCGCGACGCGGAGGGAGCGGCCGGCCGATGACGGGACTGATCCTCGGCCCGCGCGCCGTGTCGGCTCCGGTTCCGGCTGCGACGCCCGAGCCCGCAGCGCGGGTCGAGGAGGAGCGCACGGCCGACGCGTTCGGCGCCGGCGCCGCGGAGCCCTACGAGCGTGCGCTGCGCGGAGCGTCGACCCGGCTCGTGCTGCGGGATGCCGGTCGGCCGCGGCGTCGCGCACATCTCGACGTGGCGCGGTATCTCACCGCTCCGACCGCGCGCGAGCGCCTGCTCGTGCTCGAGGGCGACGGTCCGGTGCTGGACGTCGGGTGCGGCCCGGGCCGCATGGTGCAGGCGGCGCTCCTCGCCGGCCGGCCGGCGCTCGGCATCGATCTGTCCGAGACATCCATCGCCCTCGCCCGCGCACGACGCCTGCCCGTCGCCCGCCTGTCGGTCTTCGAACCCGTGCCCGATGAGGGCGAGTGGGGGACGGTGCTGCTCATGGACGGCAACATCGGCATCGGCGGCGACCCGGCCCGACTGCTCGTCCGGTGCGCGGAGATCGTCCGTCCCGGCGGTCACGTGGTCATCGAGACGCACCGCCGCGCGCGGCGCGATCGCCGGTTCGCCGCCGAGCTCGTCGGCGACGATCTCATCGCGAGTCTGCCGTTCCCCTGGGCGGAGGTCGGCGCGACCGGGCTGCGTCGCCACGCCTCGGGCGCCGGGCTCGTGCCCGTGACGCGGCGGCGGCTCGGTCGGCGCCGCGTCGAGATCTACCGCCGCGGCTGAGCGTCGCCGGAGTCGGTGCGGGCGGCGCGGGCTCCCCGCAGGACGACGCGGACGACGACGAGCACGGCGACCGCGACGAAGGTCAGCACCAGGAGGAGGCGGCCGGCGTAGTCGCCCTGGAGGATCGTCGGGTTCGGGCTGCCGCGGTGCTGGGCCCACAGCTCGGGCAGCACGAAGAGCGTGACCGTCCCCGCCACCGCGAAGCCGACCTCGATCGCCGCGACCGCGAGCGGAGGCCAGGTGGTGCCCCTCCGCCGCAGTCCCGCCCGGGCGAGGGCGAGCAGTGGCACGAGGACCCCGTCGTGCACGATCACCGCGCCCGCGAGCCACACACCGAGCCACACGAGCCGGGCGGGCGTCAGCGACGTCACGGCGAAGAACCCGCCGATCGCCACCAGCGCCGCCCCGGCGGCGATGAGTACCCTTCGCGCCGCGTTCATGCCTCGACCCGGATCCGGGTCAGCCATTTCGTCTGCAGCACCCCGGGGCGACCCGGCGCGATGATCCGGGCCGGATAGCCGTGGTCGAGGTCCAGCGTCTCGCCGTTCAGGCGCAAGGCCACGAGGGTGAGCGGATCCCGGGCGTACTCCGCCGGCATCGTGGTCGCCCGGTACGGACCGTGGGTCTGCATGCTCTCCAGCCGGATCGTGCGATCCGCCGGCACGCCCACACGGTCGAGGAGGTCGCGCAGGCGCACCCCCTCCCAGTCGGCGCTCGTGCTCCACCCCTCGACGCACGCGATCGGCAGACGGGCCGCGGCCTGCGGCATCCGGTCGAGGTCCGCCCGCGACAGGCGGAGGGTCCCTGCCGGCCCGCTCACGTCGAGCGTCCATCCGTTGCGTGCCGCGTCGTCGGTCACGCCCGCCTGCCGTGCGGTGCGGTTGACCGGCAGCGCCTGGGGCCCCGCGCCCTTCGTCCGCGGCGCGAAGAGGTTCAACGGGGCGAGCGCGTCGAACGACTGCCCGGCGGTGAGGGCGACGAGGGCCGCCGCGGACGCGCCGATCCCCACCAGGAATCCGCGCCGGCCCAGGTCCGGTCCCCGCCGCGCCATCACGCGTCCCCGTCCTCGGCGGAGTCCTCGGGCGCCGCCTCCCCGCCCCGACGCCAGTGGCGCACGATGAGCGGCAGCTTGACGCCGATGTGGACCGCCATCGCGCCGACGAGCAGCCACGACACCGCGAAGTGCGTCGCCGTGAACGAGAACGGCCACGGGTACCACTGGAACGTGTTCAGCGCGCCCATCACGACCTGGAGGAGCGCGGTCGCCACGAGCAGCGCGATCGACGCCCGTTCGAAGACCTGGGCGACCGAGCGCACCGGAGGCCAGTCGAACAGGCGCGGGTAGACGACCCACAGCTTGCCCAGCAGCACGGGGATCAGCGCGGTCCCGGTGGCGACGTGGGCACCCTGCGTCCACTGGTACAGCTCGACGGGCCGCGTCGGCAGCGGCAGCCACGAGATCGGATGCTGCAGCAGGTGGCTGTAGATCCCGGTCGCGAAGCAGATCAGGATGCCGGCGCCGAGCACGCGCCCGAGGATGACCGCCGTGCGCGGCGTGCGCTCAGGAGCGTCCAGCGCCCGACGCACGGCGGCGAAGCGCGGCTCGATCGCGTCGCTCAGCCGGTTCACCATGCCGCTCATGTCGTCAGTGTGTGCGATGAGCGGCCGTGGGCGCCGGGTCGCCGGGTTACGAACCGGAGACAGCGGACGTCACCGAACGGTAAGACCTGTGCCGCGGATCCGTGCGCGCAGGGTGCCACCGTGGAGGCATGGATGCGCACGGACCCTCGCAGGCCGCGATCGCCGTGATCGGCGGCTCGGGGCTGTACACCCTGCTCGACGAACCGCGGCTCCTCCGCATCGAGACACCGTACGGCCCGCCGTCGAGTGAGATCGCGGTCGGGGAGCTCGCCGGCCGGCGCGTCGCGTTCCTCGCACGCCACGGCGTCGACCACGGCATCCCTCCGCACCGGATCCCGCACCGCGCCAATGTGTGGGCGCTCGCCGCGCTCGGGGTGCGTACGGTCTTCGCCACCGCGGCCGTGGGGAGCCTCGACGAGACCGTGCGGCCGGACGTGTTCGCCGTGCCCGATCAGCTCCTCGACCGCACGGGTCGGGGCGGGGACACGTTCTTCGACGGCCCCGACGTGCAGCACCTCGGCTTCGCGGATCCGTTCGACGAGGACGCGCGGGCGGCGCTCGCCGCGGGCCTGCGCGAACGCGGCGAACCCCTTCGCACCGAGGTGACGATCGCCGTCATCCCGGGCCCGCGCTTCTCCACGCGCGCCGAGTCGCGGGCGCTGCGTGCGGCCGGAGCGCACCTCGTGAACATGACGGTGTACCCCGAGGCGGCGCTCGCCGCCGAGCTCGGGCTCGGCTACGCGGTGCTCGCGTTCGTCACCGACATGGATGCCGGGATCCGGGGCGGGGCGGGGGAGGATGCCGCCGTCAGCGCCGACGCCGTGCTGCAGCGGCTGGCGGCGGCGCGTTCGCGCATGGTGGCCGTGATCGAGGCGGCGGTGCGCAGCCTGCCGGCGGATCCGAGCCCCGAGCCGCGCATCGCGCGCGAAGCCGTCGATGCCGTGCTCGGGCGGGTCGCGGAGCGGGTGGGATGACGGGGATCCTGCTCGTCACGGGCGGCGCGGGCTTCATCGGCTCGCGTGTCGTCCAGGCGGCACGGCGCGAGGGGTGGCGGGTCCGCGTCCTCGACTCGTTCCGCCGCGACGTCCATGGCGACGCGATCCCTGTGCTCCCGGACGACGTCGAGGTCGTACGGGGCGACGTCGCCGACCGCGGGGCTGTCGACGCCGCACTCGACGGTGTCGACGCGGTGTGCCACCTCGCCGCCAAGGTCGGGCTCGGCGTCGACTTCTCGGACGCACCGGACTACGCGGCGAGCAACGTGCTGGCGACCGCGCAGCTCCTGGCCGCGATGGCGGCGACGGAGGTCAGGCGGCTCGTCCTCGCCTCATCCATGGTCGTGTACGGCGAGGGCGCGTACCGCGACAGCCACGGCCGGGTCGCCGCGCCGCCGCGTGCGGTCGCCGACCTGCGCCGCGGAGAATTCGAGCCGCGCTCTCCGCGGACGGGCGAGCCGCTCATCCCGGACCTCGTCCGCGAGGACGACGCGGTCGACCCGCGCAACGTGTACGCGCTGACCAAGCTCGCGCAGGAGCACCTGGCGACGGCGTGGGCGCGCGAGACCGGCGGTCGGGCGGCGATGCTGCGGTACCACAACGTGTACGGTCCCGGGATGCCGCGGGACACTCCCTACGCGGGGGTCGCGGCCCTCTTCCGCTCCCGGCTCGAGGCCGGTCTCGCGCCGCTCGTCTTCGAGGACGGATGCCAGCGCCGCGACTTCGTCCACGTCGACGATGTCGCGAGCGCCACGGTCGCCGCCGTCGGCTGGACGGCACGGGTCACCGGAGGGGAGGGGCCCGCGTCCCGGGCATTCAACGTGGCCTCGGGCGAGGTGCGCACGATCGGGGAGCTGGCGGCGGCGATCGCCGCCGCCAGGGGAGGCCCGGCACCGATCACGACCGGAGACTTCCGGCTCGGCGACATCCGCCACGTCACGGCCTCGGCCGACCGCATCCGGGCGGAACTGGGATGGCGGCCCCGCGTGGCTTTCGCGGACGGGGTGCGGCGGTTCGCCCTCGAGCCGATGCGCGACGCGGCGGCGGTGCCGGTGCCGTGACGGGATCGCCCGAGCTCGTCGACGCCCGCGCGCCCCGGGTGGGAGGCGGCGTCAGGGAGCCGCGGTGGGGTCGGGTCGTCGTCATCGGCGTCGGCTGCTGCGTCGTGCTGATCGCGGCCGCGATGCTCGTTCCCTACCTGACGGGGTGGCAGACGCACGCGCAGTCCTTCCCCCCGCTTCACGCACGCCTGCAGGCGCGCGTGGGTCCGGGCACGCCCGCCGCGCTGCTGCTCGGTGTGCTGGCCGTCGTCTTCGCCCCGCGCGCGACGACGTGGCGGTGGGGACGCCTGCTCATCGCCGTCTTCGCGTTCGGCGTCGCCTGGATGGTGAGCCTCGCCGCCGTCGACGGAGTCGCGGGCCTGGGTTCGGTGCTCGAGTCGCACGGCGAGTACCTCCAGACCGCGCGCCGGGTGGACGACGCGTTCGCGCTCCTGCACGGCTACATCGCCCGCATCCCCCTGCACAGTCCGGGTCATTGGCCCACCCATCTGGCGGGGCATCCGCCGGGCGCCGTGCTGTTCTTCGTCCTCCTCGTCCGCGTCGGCCTGGGCAGCGCCCTGGCCGCGGGACTCGCGGTGATCGTCATCGCCGCCACCACCGCGGTCGCGGTGCTCGTCACGCTGCGCCGGCTCGGGGCCGAGGGCGTGGCGCGTCGAGCGGCGCCGTTCCTCGCCGCGGGACCGGCGGCGATCTGGATGGGCGTGTCGGCCGATGCCGTGTTCGCCGCGACCGCCGCCTGGGCCGCGTGCGCGCTCGCCGTCGCAGTCACGTCCCCGACGCGCGCCCGGATGCTGTGGTGGGGGGCGCTGGCAGGGGTGCTGTTCGGCTGGTGCGTGATGTTCTCGTACGGCCTGCCGCTCCTCGGGGTGCTGGCACTCGCGATGCTGTGGCGCGGGCGGTCGTGGCTGCCGCTGGTCACCGTGGTCGTCGGGGGAGCCACTGTCGTCCTCGCCTTCGCGGCGGCGGGCTTTGCGTGGTGGGACGCGCTGCCCGTCCTTCAGCGCCGGTACTGGGACGGCATCGCGAGCAGCCGCCCGGGTGCCTACTGGACGTGGGCCGATCTCGCCGCGCTGTCAGTGAGTGCGGGGCCGTGGGTCGGCGCGGGCGTGGCCGCCGCGTCGGTCGAAACATTCGGGCGACGGGCGCGCGCCGCACGCGCCGTGGGCGGCGCGGGATCGCGGGCCCGGGCCACGGCCGCGATCCTGACGCTGGCCGTCCTCACCATCATCCTCCTCGCGGATCTGTCGCAGATGAGCCGGGCGGAGGTGGAGCGGATCTGGCTCCCCTTCGTCCCCTGGCTGCTCGCGTCGATCGGCCTGCTCCCCGCCCACTGGCGCCGGGTCGGCATCATCGTGCAGGTCGTGTTCGCGCTCGCGGTCCAGCACCTCATCTGGAGTCAATGGTGATCGGGTCCGCGTCGGCCCGGCCCCTCGCCTACGCCGCAGAGCGCTCCGGCACCGGGCGACGGCGCAGCGCGGCATCCAGGATCGCGGGAGTGCTGTACTCCTGATCCATCCGGCCCACGCCCGTGCCGGGCGGGACGATCGCGTCGATCCGGTCGAGCACCTCGTCGGACAGCTCGACCTCGGCCGCCGCCAGGAGGTCGTCGAGCTGCTCCATCGTGCGCGGGCCGATGAGGGCGGCGGTCACGCCGGGATGCGCGATCACGAACGCGAGGGCGAGGTGCGTGAGCGACATCCCCGCCTCTTCGGCCAGCGGGATGAACTCCTCGACCGCGTCGATCCGTCGCTCGTCGTGCAGCGCCGCGAACAGCTTCGTGCGCCGCAGGTCGGTCTCCTGACCGCGGCGGACCCGGCCGGTGAGCATGCCGCTCGCGAGCGGGCTCCAGATCACGGTGCCCATGCCGTAGCGCTGCGCCACGGGCAGCACCTCGCGCTCGATGGTCCTGTCGAGGAGGGAGTAGTGCGGCTGCTCGGTGCGGAAGCGCTCGAGCCCGCGACGCTCGGCGACCCACTGGGCCTCGACGATCTCGGATGCCGGCATGTCGGACGACCCGATCGCCCGGACCTTGCCGCTGCGGACCAGATCGGTCAGGGCCGACAGGGTCTCCTCGATATCGGTCTGCGGGTCGGGGCGGTGCATCTGGTACAGGTCGAGGTGGTCGGTCTGCAGGCGGCGGAGCGAGTTCTCGACGGCGGTCATGATCCACCGGCGCGAGCCGCCCCGGTGATTCGGGTCGTCGCCGATCGGTCGCGCGAACTTCGACGCGAGCACGACCTCGTCGCGGCGGCCCTTCAGCGCGCGGCCGAGCATCTCCTCCGAGTCGCCGTAGGCGTCGGCGGTGTCGACCAGGTTGATGCCGGCGTCGAGCGCGCGCGACACCATCCGGTCGACCTCGCCCTGGTCGCCGTTGCCGAACGAACTGAACATCATCGCGCCGAGCGCGAAGGGCGAGACCTGGATGCCGGTGCGGCCGAGTGGACGGTAATGCATGATTCTCCTCCAGCGACCGTCCGGGGAGCGGTATGCTCGACGTAAGCGGAACGGTCGTCCGCAACTATACGGAACAATGTTCCGTTTGTCACGTGAGGAGCGGGATGAGCGCCGTCGAGGCATCCGCCGCTGCACCCCGCCGCAAGCGCGCCGACGCCGTGCGCAACACGGAGGTCGTGCTCGAGGCCGCCAAGGCTGCGTTCGCCGAGTCGGGGGTGGACGCTTCGATGCGCGACATCGCCGCACGTGCGGGCGTGGGCGTCGGGACGATCTACCGCAACTATCCGCAGCGCTCCGACCTGATCATCGCCGTCTTCCGTCGCGAGCTGGATGCCACCGCCGCCGAAGCCGACCGGCTCGGCGCCGAGCACCCGCCGGCCGAGGCCCTCCGGCTCTGGGCGCAACGACTCGGCGGATTCATCGCGACCAAGCGGGGATTCGCGAGCGCCCTGCACTCGGGCGACCCGGCGTATGCGCCGCTCGCCGGGCAGCTCATCGGCGTCCTCACGCCGAAGGTGCAGGCGATCCTCGATGCCGGCGCCGCCGATGGCACGATCCGCGGCGACGTGCGGGCGGAGGACCTCATCCACGCCCTCAGTCGGCTGGCGGACGCCCATCTGGGTGATCCGGAGGCGCGCGCCGGGCGGATGACCGACGTCCTGCTCGACGGCGTGATCCTGGCGCCCCGAGGCTGACCCCAGAGACTTAACCTCGCCGGCCCCGCTCAGCTCACCGAGATGAGCGAGCGCTGCCAGCCCGTCGAGCCGTTCGGGGCGATCGGGGTGCGCTTCTCCTCCTGCATGCGGCCCTTCTTGTCGAAGGCCCGCACCTCGACGTAGTGCACGCCGGGCGTGGCATCCCACTCCAGCATCCACTGCACCCAGGTGTCCTCGTTGATCGGTGTCGAGAGCTTCGCCGGCATCCAGGCGCCGTCATCGACGCGCACCTCGACGCGCTCGATGCCGACCGACTGCGCCCACGCGACGCCGGCGACCGGGACGCGCCCGGCCGCGACCGGCTTGCCGATCTTCGGGGTGTCGACGCGGGACGAGAGCTTGATGGGCGCCTGTGCGCTGTAGCCGCGCGGCGTCCAGTACGCCTGGTCCTTCGCGAACGTGGTGACCTTCAGCTCGGTGAGCCACTTCGTCGCCGAGACGTAGCCGTAGAGCCCCGGCACGACCATCCGCACCGGGAAGCCGTGCTCGAGGGGGAGCGGCACGCCGTTCATGGTCACCGCGAGGATGGCGTCCAGGTTGTCGTCGGTCAGCGACGACAGCGGCGTGCTGGCGGTGAACCCGTCGACGCTGCGCGACAGCACCATGTCGGCGCCCTTCTTGGGGCGGGCCATGCGCAGGATGTCGCGGACCGGGACCCCCGTCCACTTCGCGTTGCCGACGAGGTTGCCGCCGACCTCGTTCGAGACGCACGTGAGGGTGATGGCGTATTCGTCGAGGCCCATCTTCACCAGGTCGTCGAAGCTCAGCTCGACGCGCTTCTCGACCATCCCGTCGATCACGAGTCGCCACGTCCCCGGGTCGATCGAGGGAACGGTGAGCGCCGTGTCGACGCGGTAGAAGCTCTTGTTGGGCGTGAACAGCGAGCTGATGCCCGGCACGTCGAGCTCCGCACCGGCGGGCACGGCGACCTTGGACCGGGGGCCCGGGATGTGGAGCGCCTTGCGGACCGCCTCCGCCGACGACGTGGCGGCGTTGACCACACGAGCGGTGGCGCCCACGACGATCGCCGACGCTCCGGCGATCGCGGTGAGGAGGAGGAAGCGGCGGCGGTCCATCGGGCTGTGGGCCGCCGCCGCGGTCCCGGTGTCCCGGCGGGAGGCGGGGTTCTCGGGGTCGGTGAGCGCCGCGGGGTTCTCCGGAATGGCCGTCGAGCCCGCGACGGGCTCTGCGGCTTCCGGCGCGTGGGCGACCGGGATGGTCGGAGCGGGTGCGGCTGCGGCATCCGTCTCGCGGGGTGCGGTGCGCCAGCGCGGGAGGTGCCGGCGCAGCCAGATGAGCACGAGGGCGCCGGCGACGGTTCCGAGCACCGGGGGCAGGAACGAGAGCGGAGTCACGGATGCGCGCGTCACGATCGCGGCGATCGAGAGGATGCCGGCGATGCCGAGCGCGATCACCCCGAGCGGGGGCCGGAGGAGCTGCAGGATGCCGGCGATCGCCGACGCGATCACAACGGCGAGGCCGAGCCCGGTCAGCAGTGCCAGCTTGTCGTTCGAGCCGAACGTGGAGATCGCGAACTCCTTGAGCGGCTGCGGCACGATGTCGATCACGAACGACCCGACCGCGAGGATCGGGCTCGCATCCTTCGCGACCAGGAGCGCGACGAGCTCCGCGACCGCGAGGAACACCGCCCCGCTCGCGATGCCCGCGAGGGCCGCGAAGAAGAGGAGTCCCGCCTTCTGGCGCTTCGTGCTCACAGTGCTCTCCTCGCCCCGACGGTGTTGTCGCCGGTTGTTCGGAGCGAAGCGGGGATCGGATCGGATGCGGCGACGCGCGCGAGTCGGAAGAGCAGGCTCAAGTGAGTCTGAACACCGCCCCGGCGCCCATTTGTTCCGCCTCAGCCTGCTTTTACGACAAGAACGCGCACACCCACACGCGCGGTTCCGTCGAGCGGCTCTCACTCACCCGGAGGTGTGCACCAGCGCCGCGCCGGCGGCTGCGAGTTCGCGCGCGCTCGCCGCGTCGGCACCCACGTCGGTGATGATCCCGGTCACCTCGCCGAGGCCGAGCACGCCGTAGCGCGACGCGGCCCCGATCTTCTCCTCGCTCGCGAGCACATAGCTGTCGGCCGCGCGGGAGGCGAGCGCGCGTTTCATCGCGGCTTCATCGGCGTCGCCGGTGGTCAGCCCGGCGGTGGGATGCACGCCCGTCACGCCGAGGAAGAACAGGTCGGCGCTGATCCGGTTCGCCGCCTCCACGGCGGCCGCGCCGCACGACACCGCCGAGTGCTTGAACAGCCGACCGCCGATCAGGAACACCTCGGCCTCGTGATCGAGGAGGGCGGCCGCCACGGTCGGGCTGTGGGTCACGATCGTTCCGCGGAACGTCCGGGGGAGGGCATCCACCATGGCCAGGGTGGTGGTGCCGCCGTCCAGGATGACGGTCGCCCCCGGTGGGATGAGCGCCACCGCGGCGGCCGCGATGCGGCGCTTGCTGTCGGTCGCCACCGTCGTCCGCGTGGCGTAGTCGGCCACCGCGGGCGACGCGGGGAGCGCACCGCCGTAGACCCGTACCGCCAGGCCCGCTTCGTCCAGCTCGCGCAGATCTCGCCGGATGCTGTCTTCGGAGAGTCCCAGTTCGGCCGCCATCTCCTTCGCGACGATTCGTCCGTCACGACGGAGGCGGTCCAGCAGCAGATCCTTGCGCGCGGCGGCGAGCATCCTCATCCTTCCTGTTTATGCACGTTCTTACTGTATCGCACACGTTCATGACGAATTCCCTCATGATCCTCATCGCGGGTCCCTACGCCTCCGGCACGAACGGAGCCCCCGACCTCATGGCGCAGAACCTCGCGCGCCTCGAAGAGGCAGCGTGGCCGATCTTCCGTGCCGGGCACGTGCCGATGATCGGCGAATGGGTGGCGCTGCCCGTCCTCTCCAGCGCCGGCGCGACCGGCCCGGCCTACCCGCTCGCGTCCGACGTCATGTACCCCACGGCGGAGCGGCTCCTGCAGCACTGCGACGCGGTGCTGCGCCTGCCGGGAGCCTCGCGCGGAGCGGACCAGGACGTGGCGATCGCGCGCCGCCGCGGCATCCCGGTGTACACCTCGCTCGACGAGATCCCCGGCATCGCCCCCGCTGTGCCGGACGCCGCAGAGGAGCCCGGCGCGAGCTTCCTCGCCGACCCCGAGGTCACGCCCGACGTGCAGGCGATGTACGACGAGGATGTCGCCGACGACGGCTTCGTGTGGAACCTCTCGCGGCTCTGGGCGCATCAGCCCGGCACGCAGAAGCGGCTCTACGCGCTCATGCTCGACGCGTTCCGGCCCAGCGGGCTCAGCGTGCGGCAGCGGGCGATCCTGGTGGTCGCGACGGCCTCGACACTCCGGGACTCGTACTGCTCCTTCGCGTGGGGCGGGCGGCTGGCCCGGTATGCGGATGCCGCGACCGCCGCGAGCGTGCTCACCGGCGTCGACGCGGGGCTGACCGTGCAGGAGGCGGCGATGGCGGCGTGGGCGCGGCGGATCGCCACCGATCCGAACGCGACGACGCCGGCGGACGTCGATCGGCTGCGGGAGGCCGGGCTCGACGACGACCAGATCTTCGCGATCACGGTGTTCGTCGGGCTCCGCATCGCCATGGCCACCGTCGACGGCGCCCTGGGTGCGCGGCCCGACGCCGAACTCATCGCGGCGCTTCCGGCCGAGGTTCGCGCCGTCGTGGATTACGGGCGGCAGCCGCTGCCGGCGAGGCGCGTCGCTGACGGGGCTTAGGTCCCGTCTCGCGGTTCCGCGCACTCCTATCGTCTGTTCACGGGATGCCGAACGTCGTGACCGCGCGCGTGTCGACGACGGCACACCGGTCCGAGCGGATGGAAGGGGAGGATCGTGCGGGCGAACGTCGGCGATCGACTTGTCATCGCATCGAATCATCTCGAGCAGCCTCCCCGCGTGGGGGTCATCGAAGAGGTCCACGGCGAGCACGGCGACCCGCCGTATGTGGTCCGCTGGGAGGACGGCGGTTCGGCAACGGTGATCTTCCCGGGCGCCGACGCCCGCGTCGAGCATCCCGGACACGATCGGGTTCCTCCGTCGAGAGAGCCATCGCCTGAACGGGCGGGGACAGCGGCTGAGACGGATCCCGAGGTCCTCGTGCCGGCGAGCGGCGTGAGCCTGCCGGGGTCGCTCGCCGTCCCCTCTGACGCGATCGGCATCGTGATCTTCGCCCACGGGAGCGGAAGCTCTCGGAGGAGTCCGCGCAATCGGCATGTCGCGTCGGAACTCAACGATCGCGGGATCGCCACACTGCTGCTCGACCTCCTCACCCCCGATGAGGAGCCGGACCGCCGCCATGTCTTCGACATGGACCTTCTCGCCGGCCGACTCGCCGCTGCAACCGCGTGGGTGCGCGAACACGCATCGACCCGGGGTCTCCCGGTCGGGTACTTCGGCGCCAGCACGGGTGCGGGAGCGGCTCTCGTGGCGGCGGCCGAGCCCGGCGCCGGTATCGCGGCCATCGTCTCGCGTGGCGGTCGCCCCGACCTGGCCGGAGCGAAGCTGCCGGCGGTCACCGCTCCCACCCTGCTCATCGTCGGTGGGGCGGACGACGAGGTTCTCACCGTCAATCGCATGGCGCAGGCGAGGATGCGATGCCCGAACCGGCTCGAGATCGTGGCGGGAGCCACCCATCTGTTCGAGGAGCCCGGTGCGCTGGACTCCGTGGCGGCGCTCGCCGGCGCGTGGTTCAGCGACCATCTGGCGCGTCCCCGAGATGTGAGCGCGAAGGGTGCGGGTGGCGACGAGTCCGCGAAGAGAGGAGGACCTGATGAGTCGTGAGGATGAGACGAGTCGTCGGCTCGCTCCGCTCGGCGGGAGAGTGGGCACGACGATGGTCGCGCTGTCGCCGTTCGTCGCGGTCATACTCTTCTTCGTGGTCGGGTTCCAGGGGGCATGGCTGTGGAGTTGGCTGTTCTTCCTGCTGATTCCGGTGACGGCGATCATCGTCTACGGGCCGTTGGGACGAGGCGACCGGCGCTGAGGTCGATCGGCCTGCGCGGCGCTCGGTCGGCAGCCGCCGCCTGCGGAGACCGTGCCTTGCACAGTTCGGCGGCGGAGTCATCCCCGTTGTCTGCTCGGCATGGCCGGGGGACCCTGGGTTCACCGACCGAAGGAGCACAGATGACCGAGTCACGCGAGCCCGACGCCGACAAGGTGCCGGACGACGAAGAACTGCAGGAGCCGAGCACCGAGAAGGAGCCGGACGAGGAGCCGAAGGACGCCGAGTCGGAGCCCGAGGAAGCAGACCACCAGGCGGTCGGCATCGGCGTCGTGGACGGGCCCGCGGCCGTGGGCGATGATTCCGGTGAGCAGGTGTCGCCGCCGCACCCGACCGCTGCCGAGACCGCGAAGCCCGATTCGGCGCCGCCGACGGATGCCGTGACCGACGACGTGAAGAGGGATACCGTCGACGCGCCAGAATAGGACGCACCCGCCTCGTCGGGAGCGGGCTAAGGAGCGCCGTCATGCTCGACACACCGTGGAAGCGCCCGGGCCGCCGGGCGTACGCGGCCGCGCGGCTGAGGGCGTTCCGGCGTCCGCCCGTCGAGGTGTACCCGTTGCCGGAGGACGTGCTCGTCGAGACGGACGTTCCGGTGCGGATGCCGGACGGCGTGACGCTCCGTCTCAACCTCTTCCGGCCCCGCGGCGCGAGCGGCCCGCTTCCTGTGCTGCTCTCGGCGCATCCCTATGGCAAGGATGCCGTGCCCACGAGGAAGCGCGGCCGGTGGTCGATCAACCCGCAGTTCCGCATCATGAACCAGCCGGCCCCGCTGCGGATCTCCGACCACACCAGCTGGGAGGCCCCGGACCCGGGATGGTGGGCGCAGCGCGGGTATGCCGTCATCAACCTCGACACCCGCGGCGGGGGCAATTCCGAGGGGCGGGGCGCGCTGCTGTCGGACCAGGAGGCGGACGACATCGCCCACGTGATCGGCTGGGCCGCGGAGCAGCCCTGGTCGAACGGGCACGTCGGCATGCTCGGGGTGTCGTACCTCGCGCTCTCGCAGTACAAGGTGGCCGCGCTCCATCCACCGGCGCTGAAGGCGATCTGCCCGTGGGAGGGGTTCACCGACGCCTACCGCGACTTCTTCACGCCCGGCGGAGTGGTGGAGAACGGGTTCGCCCGCATCTGGCTGCTCCTCACGAAGCGGGTGGCGCGGCTCTCGGTCGATCTCGCGAAGGAGCGGCCGCGGCATCCGCTCCGCGATGCGTGGTGGGAGGCGCTGACTCCCGACCTCGCGAAGATCACGGTCCCGATGCTCGTGTGCACGAGCTTCTCCGACGCGAACCTGCACAGCGTCGGGTCGATGCGCGCGTTCCAGCGGGTCTCGTCGCCCGAGCGTCATGCGTACGCGCACCGCGGACCGAAGTGGGCCACGTTCTACGGCGACGACGCGCTCGCCCACCAACTCCGGTTCTTCGACCGCCACCTCCGCGACCAGGATGCGCCTGCCCTTCCGCCGCTCCGGCTCGAGGTGCGCGACCGGGGCGATCGCGTGGTCGAGATCCGCGACGAGCACGAGTGGCCGCTGGCCCGCACGGCGTGGCGGCGGCTTCACCTCGCCGACGCCGGGACGCTGAGCGAGGTCGCGCCCACCGCGGGCAGCGCGACGTTCCGCCTTCGTCGTGGCGCCGTCGCGTTCGACTTCCGGTTCGCGGAGGACACCGAGCTGAGCGGTCCCATGACCCTGCGGCTCCGGGTCGCGACGACGGGCGCAGAAGACCCGCGTCTGTTCGTCGGCGTCGAGAAGCGGGATGCCGGTGGTGCGATGCCGTTCGAGGGATCGTACGGGTACGGTCGCGACCGCGTCGCGCAGGGCCGGCTCCGGCTCGCGCTGCGCGCGCTCGACGACGCGGCGGGCATGCCGCATCAGCCCGAGCACGCGTTCCGGACGGTCGAGCACGTCCACGACGGCGAGGTGATGGACGTCCTCATCCCGTTGAGCCCGTCAGCCACGCTCTTCCGTGCGGGCGAGGCGCTGCGGTTGATGGTCGCCGGCCAGTACCTGGAGCCGCGGAACCCGCTCTTCGGCCACTTCCCCACGCACTACGTGCCCAGCCGCTCGGGCACGGCCACGATCAGCTGGTCGCCGGAGCGCCCCTCGTATCTCGAGGTCCCCGTCATCCCGAGCGCGTGACCGCCACCCCGTTCGTGACGTCTCAGTAGTGGTCGCGGGCCTGGAGAATGACGACGTGCTCGTCCGTGACGTAGTACACGAGCCGGTTGGCGTCGTCGATGCGACGTGACCATGCACCTGCGAGAATGTGTTTGAGAGCTTCCGGCTTGCCGATGCCGGTGAACGGATCACGCAGCACGTCGGCGATGAGTTGGTTGACGCGCCTCAGCGTCTTCCGGTCTTGAGTCTGCCAGTAGACGTAGTCTTCCCACCCGTGCCGGTCGAAGGCGAGGCGGCGACTCATGCCTCGAGCAGATCGTGCTGCTCGAACTCACCTCGACGCGCGCGCTCGATCGCCTCGAGAAGCCGCTGCGCTCCCACGCTGTTGCGCAGCAGGTACGCGGTCTCGGTCATCGCGTCGTAGTCGTCCTTCGACACGATGACGGCGTTGCCGTGCCGCGAAACGACCTCCACCGGTGCGTGATCGTCATTGACCTGCTGGATGAGACCGAACAGATTCTTGCGCGCTTCGGATGCGGTGATCGCCGACATGACTACCTCCGTGAGTGGTACCGAATATTGTACCAGTAGCGTCAGTCCTCGCCGAGCCCCGCTCCGCCGTCCGGCCAGGCCGTGATGCACACCTTGTTGCCCGATCGGTCCGCGAGGATCCACGACGCGTTGCCGGGCGAGTCGTGCACCAACGTGCCGCCGGCGGCGACGGCCGCGGCCACCCGTCCCTCCGCCTCGTCCTTCGAGACCGAGACATCGATGTGCATCGCGTGGCGCAGCGGCTTCGCCGGATCGAGCTCCTGCATCCACACCGTCGATCCCAGTCCGAGCGGATCGAGGGCGTTGTCGTCGCTGAGCGGTCCGTACCCGAGCGCCGCGCGCCAGAACGGCAGGTCGATCTGGTCGGGCTGAGCCGAGATCGCGACCTGGACCTCCTGCACCGCGCTCCGGTCGGCCCGCGCGCCGTGCGCTCGCGCCACCTCCGAGATCGCCCGCGCGAGCGCGACATGCTCCGCCTCCGTGTCCCACATCTCGCGCGTGAGCTTGACCGTCAGACGGTCGGATGCCGCGGTCAGCACGGTGCGCGGACCCAGCCCGGGCACCGCGGCCACCGCGACCGCCAGCGCGGCCGCCTGCGCCAGCGAGTCCGTGCGGAAAACCGCCGTCGGACCCCCGTGCAGCACGGCCCAGTCGTCGACCCCTTCGGCGGAGAGGAACTCCCGCCAGCCCGCTTCGCTCATCCCGACACGATACGGCGACCCTGCGACACGCGCACGACCGCCGGCATCCGGTGCGGCTCTACCCTGAGTGGATGGTCGAGATGGCGCAGGCGACAGGCGGCACGGCGGTGCTGCGGCGCTACCCGGTCACCATCGTCGTCACCGCGGCGGTGACTCTCGGGTTCGCGCTGCAGTGGTTCCTGCCTCTCGCGGACGTACTCCAGCGCGACCCGCAGGCGATCGGCGAGGGGCAGTGGTGGCGGGTCCTCACCTCGGTGTTCGTGCAGGGCTCGGGCTGGGGCCAGTACATCTTCAACACACTCGGGATGGTGGTCGTCGGCGCGGCGGTCGAGCGGACGCGCGGGTCGATGCAGTGGCTCGCCGCGGCGCTCGTCGCACAGCTCGGTGCGAGCATCGCGGCAGTCGTGTGGGCACCCGCCGTGCACGACTCGGGCAGCTCGCTCGTCGTCGGCGGACTGGTCGGGATGCTGACGGTGACGCGCTTCGTCCATCCGACTCCGTGGGCGGCGACGGCCGCCGGCTACCGGGTGTTCTTCCTCTCGTACCTCGCGGCGCTCGCGCTCGGCGGTCCCGTCGTCGGGGCGGTCACGGGGTCGGTGCTGACCGGCATCGCGGTGGCGGCGGTCATCCGTTCCCGCTTCGCCACGTGGGCGCTGACCGGGGTGCTCGCGGTGGTCGTCGCGGCATCCGTCGTGCTCGTCGTGGCGCACGACCAGCACGGGGTCGCCGCGCTTCTCGGCCTCGTCGTGGCGCTCGTGGTTCGGCTCATCCCGCGGGGCGCCGGTCGAACACGATCGCGGCCGGGAAGCGCCTGATCACCCTGCTCGGACCCGTGGCTCGGTCAGTTGGCCGGCTCACCGCATGGTTTGACCGGTTCCGGGACACGGACGCCCGTGTCCGCTGACACCTGGTTGCCCCCTGAGTCCACGAAGTACACGGTGATCGTCTTGTCCTGGCCGGAGCACGCGAGCGAATCCACCCTTGCCGCATCGATCATCAGATAGGTCTTCTGCGTCGCACCACTCGCGAGCGTTATGGGCAACGGGCAGGTGATCGTGGACGTTGCGTCCGGATCGGGGTTCTCGCAACTCAACGAGCTGAATGACAGCGATGCACCCTCGCCGGCCCGCACGCCCGCATCGGCGACGAGACCGCTCCCTTTGCCGATGTTCGTGACGTGCGCGATGACGTAGAGCCTGGTCTGGTCAGCGCGAGGTGTCGGTGCCCGATCGCCCTTCTTCAGCGAGTCGCCGTACGTGCGCTTGGCGATGTCGTAGGCCTTCACTTCCGCTCGAACGGAGAGCTTCTCGGAGATGGCGTCCCTGTCGACGCGAACCTGCTCCCACTGACCCCAGGCGGACACACCCGACAGCAGGAGTGCGACGACCGAGATGATGATGGCCGCAACGTCCAAACCACGTGAGCCGGATTGTTGCGATGACGCCCTGAGCGCCGGGTTCCCGCTCCGAGGCGTCGGTCTTGCCATGGCGAGATCGTATCCCGATGCAGAGGTGACGCCGGCAGATCCCTGACTCCCTGGACGGGACGGTCGCGCGCGGGATCTCGTCCTGTCGGGTCAGCGTCGGACCCGCCCGCCACACTGGAGTCATGACCGACCCCGAGCGCGCGTGGGTGCTGCACGTCGATCTCGACCAGTTCATCGCGGCGGTCGAGGTGCTGCGGCGGCCCGAGCTCGCGGGCAAGCCGGTGATCGTCGGGGGCCGGGGCGATCCCACCGAGCGCGCCGTCGTGTCGACGGCGTCGTACGAGGCGCGGGCGTTCGGCGTGGGGTCGGGGATGCCGCTGCGCATCGCCGCGCGCAAGGTGCCGGACGCGATCATCCTGCCCGTCGACGCGCCCGCGTACACGGCCGTGTCGGAGGAGGTCATGGCGACGCTGCGGGCGCAACCGGGTGCCGTCGTGCAGGTGCTCGGGTGGGACGAGGCGTTCGTCGGCGTCACCACCGACGACCCGGAGGCGTACGCCCGCGCGATCCAGGCCGCCGTCCTGGAGCGGACGCGCCTGCACTGCAGCGTCGGGATCGGCGACACGCTCGTGCGCGCGAAGAACGCGACCGACTTCGGCAAGCCGCGCGGCACGTTCCGGCTCACCGCCGAGAACTGGATGGCGGTCATGGGCGAGAAGCCCACGGCGGCGCTGTGGGGAGTGGGGTCGAAGATCTCGAAGCGGCTCGCCGCGCACGGCATCCGGACCGTCGCCGATCTCGCGGATGCGGACGAGGCCGTGCTCGCGGGGGAGTTCGGCCCGAAGATGGGGCCGTGGTTCCGCCAGCTGGGCCGCGGCGACGGGTCGGCGGTGGTGGATGACACGCCCTGGGTCGCGCGTGGGCACGGGCGCGAGACGACGTTCCAGACAGACCTCGTCGACCGCGCCGACATCGAGCAGGCGGCGCGCGACCTCACCGCCCAGGTGCTGGAGGATGTCGCGGCCGAGGGCCGGCCGGTGATCGGCGTGGGACTGAAGGTGCGCTACGCGCCCTTCACGACGAAGACCCTCGTGCACAGGATCGCCGAGACGTTCGACCGCGACGTCGTGCTGGCCGAGATCCTCGCGCTCGTCGCGAAGATCGAGCCGGACCGTCCGTTGCGCCTCCTCGGCGTGCGGGCCGAGATGGCCATGCCGGACGACGCCCGGGAGGGGCACACGCCGACGCGCGGCGGATGGTGAGCCGCGGAGACCGAGGCGGCCGCGCGTCAGCCGCGCACCCGCACGGATGCCGCGCGGCTCCGGACCCGGATGGCCGTGGTCAGGGCATCGACCCCCGCTTCGCAGTCGGCTTCGTCGGCGTGCTCCGCGGGCGAATGCGTGACACCGCTGCGATTGCGCACGAGGATCATCGCGGCGGGGATGCCGGCGCTCGCGAAGACCCCGGCGTCATGGCCGGCGCCCGCGGGGAGGACAGGGACGTCGCCGAGCGCGGCGGCGAGGCCGGCCGTGAGGGCGGGGTCGAACGTCGTGCCGGCGGTCCACGCCTCCTGGACGGGGTCGAACCCGCTCATCCGCCGGACGTCGCGCAGGAGCCGCCGGATGCGCGCCTCGTCGCCGGCGCGCGCGTCGATCCACAGGCGCGCGGTCGCGGCGATGGTGCTCGGCGATCCCGGCTCGATCCGCAGATCGCCGACGGTCGCCATCGCGCCGTGCGCGACGGCCGCGCGCCGGACGGCGAGGACGACGTTCGCGAGGCCCGTGACGGGGTCCTTGCGCCCCTGCATCGCCGATGTTCCGCCGTGGTCCTGGCGTCCGTCGATGTCCACTCGCCACTGCCCGTGCGGCCAGATCCGCTCGGCGACGCCGATGGCGGCACCCGCCGCGGCGAGCCCCTCGTGCGCGCCGTCGCGGGTCGGGAGCCGGCCCTGCTCGATGTGGAGCTCGATGACCTCGCCGATGCGGGCGAGCCGTGCGGGGTCGCGCCCCATCCGTCCGGGATCCAGCCCCGCCCCCGTGACCGCGTCGGCCATCGCCGTGCCCCCCTCGTCGCGGAGCGCGAGCGCGACCTCGGCGGGCAGAGCGCCGGTCATGAGCCGCGATCCGATCTGCTCCACGCCGAACCGCGCGCCCTCCGAGTCGGCGAAGACGGCCACGGCGACCGGACGGGACGGCTCGTAGCCGTCCCGTCGAAGCTGGGCGATCGCGGCGAACGCCGACGCGATCCCGAGCGGACCGTCGAAGGCGCCCCCCGCGAGGACGCTGTCGAGGTGCGACCCCACGACCAGCGCGGAGGTACCGGTGTCGGCTCCCCACCACGCCCAGAGGTTGCCGTTGCGGTCGGTCTCCACTTCCAGGTCGAGGGCGTCCGCGCACTGGACGAACCAATGCCGGCAGTCCAGGTCCGCCCCGGTCCAGGCGCGCCGGTCGTAGCCGCCGGACGCGAGGCGTCCGATCCTCGACAGCTCGCCGAGCAGACCCATGACGATCGACATCAGGCCCCCGTCCGCGGCATCCGCGTCATACGAGCACGCCGCCCGCGCCGCGCGCCGCATCCAGCAGCGTGCCGTCGACGACCATGCCGTGCGCCGCGGAGATCTCGGGCGCGAGATACCGATCCTCGCCCGGCGCCGCGACCGCCGTGCGCAGCTGCGCGACGACGGCGGAGCTCACCGGCCCCGGCCGCAGAGGCGCGCGCATGTCGAGGGCGCGGGCGGCGGTCAGCAGCTCGATCGCCAGCACGCGCGAGAGCCCGTCGACCGCACGGCGGAGCTTGCGCGCCGCCGACCATCCCATCGAGACGTGGTCCTCCTGCATGGCGCTCGAAGGGATGGAGTCGACGGATGCCGGTACCCCGAGCCTCTTGAGCTCGCTGACGATCGCCGCCTGCGTGTACTGCGCGATCATGTGTCCCGAGTCGACTCCCGGGTCGTCGGCGAGGAAGGCGTTGAGCCCGTGATTGCGCGCGACGTCGAGGAAGCGGTCGGTCCGTCGCTCGCTCATGCTCGCGAGATCGGCGGAGACGATCGCGAGGAAGTCGAGCACGTACGCGATCGGTGCGCCGTGGAAGTTGCCGTTCGACTCGACCCTGCCGTCGATGGTCACGGCGGGGTTGTCGACAGCGGCGGAGAGCTCGCGCTCGGCGACCCGCGCCGCATGGTCGATCGTGTCGCGGACGCCGCCGTGCACCTGCGGGGCGCAGCGCAGCGAGTAGGCGTCCTGTACGCGGGCGAACCCGTCCGGTCGGGCGAGGAGCTCCGAGCCGTCGAGGACCGCGCGGATGTTCGCGGCCGAGTCGCGCTGACCCGGATGCGGTCGCAGCTCCTGGAGGTCGGCGGCGAACACGCTGTCGACTCCCCGCAGTCCCTCTACGCTCATCGCGGCGGCCAGGTCGGCCGTCGTGACGAGGCGCCGCAGGTCGGTGAGGGCGAGCACCAGCATCCCGAGCATGCCATCCGTCCCGTTGATCAGCGAGAGCCCCTCCTTCTCCACGAGCTCGAGGGGCGCGATGCCCTCCGCCCGGAGGGCGACGCTGGCCGGAACCACGGCACCCGCGACATCGCGCACGTCCCCCTCGCCCATGAGGGCGAGGGCGCAGTGCGCGAGGGGAGCGAGGTCACCGGAGCAGCCGAGGCTCCCGTACTCGCGCACGATCGGCGTGATCCCGGCGTTCAGCACGGCGGCGTACGTCTGGGCGACCACGGGGCGCACCCCGGTGCGCCCCGTGGCGAGGGTGGAGAGCCGCAGCAGCATCAGAGCGCGCACGACCTCCCGCTCGACCTCGGGACCGGACCCGGCGGCGTGACTGCGCACGAGCGAACGCTGCAGCTGGGTGCGTCGCTCGAACGGGATCTGCTTCGATGCGAGCGCACCGAATCCTGTCGAGACGCCGTAGTGCGGCCGCGTGTCCGAGGCGAGCGCGGCGATCACTCCCGCGCTGCGCGCCATCTCATCGAGGGCGTCCGGGGTGAGCTCGATGGGCGCGTCGCGGCGCGCGACGCGCACCACCTCCGCGAACGAGAGGCCGCCGATACCGACCCTGACCGGGTCGGTGACGGCCGGATCGGCCTCCGTCCGGGACGTGGCGGAAGGGGCTGCGGCGAAGGTGGATGTCACGGGGGTCCTCTGTGGAGTGGGGAAGGGACGAATGCGGTTCCCGACGGCGCCGGAGCATGTCACGGCGCCGCCGGGAAGGGGTGCTCGGCGGGGTCAGGCCGCGATCGCGAGCTCGACGAGCTGGCCCTGCTGGAGCCAGTTCTTCATGCCGACGAGAGCGAGTTCGAGCTCGCCCTCCTCGACCTCGCCGATGTAGCTGATCTTCAGAGGCTCGTCGGCCAGATCGTCGCCGTAGACCACGCAGAACTGCTGGCGCGGGTTGTACCAGCACACCGAGCCGCGGGCGTGGCCCTTCTCCTTCCGACGGAGGGCGCCCACCTCCTCGGTCAGGTACACGTTCTCCCAGGGGGCGACGATGGGCATCGTCCAGAACACCATCTCGCCGACGATCTTGCCGTGCTGCAGGATGCTCTTCTGGGGCAGGTTCTCCTTGAGCGCCGCGACGATGCCGGGGACCAGTTCCTCGAAGACGCGGATCGTGCAGACCTTCTCGCCGTCGACGGACATGATGAGCTTCATGGGGGTTCTCTCTCTCGTGTTGCGGATGCTCACGCGCTGACGCGCTTGAAGCCGTTGGTGACGCCCCAGGGGAAGACGGCGTCCACCCACATGTGCACCTTGTTGACGTAGCTGATGGCCGCACGGGTGACCTCGAGGAACTCCTCGACGGACGTCGCGGCGTTCGCCGCCTCGACGTAGCGCGCGACGAACCCGCCGGCGACCGGCATCCCGACGAAGTCGAAGAACGCCGCCTTGTAGCCGACGATCTGGTCGACGAGCGCCTGCAGCGTGGCGAGGTCGAGCGTGCGGGTCTCGCTGGCCTCGATGATGCCCCAGAGCACCTCGTCGGACAGCGTGCGCGCCTCGGACTCGGCGAACATGAGAGTGGACAGGTACTGCCCGTGGGTGCCGGTGCGGCGGGGGATGATGCCCTTCCCCATGTCGACGATCTCCTGGGGGCATTCCAGCCAGATCTTCTCGCGCTCGGCGTTCAGCTCCGCGATGACGTCGGTGACGATGCTCACGACGGTTCCTTTCTCGTGGTGGGTGGGGGGTCTCAGGACTCGTCGCGGATGCGGAGCTCGACGAACTTGTCCTGCTTGCGCCAGGTCTCCTCGCCGACGAGGGCGAGCTCGGTGAGGCCGTCGATGACCTCGCCGATGTAGCCGTTGGCGAGGGGCTCGACGGCCAGGTCGTCGCTGTAGGTGACGCCGAACACCTGGCGCGGGCTGTAGAAGACGACCGTGCCGGCGACGGTGCCCTTATCCTTGCGGCGCAGCTCCGCCAGATCCTCGGTCATGATGAGGTTCTCCATCGGGATGACGAAGGGGAGCACGGCGAACAGCTGGTCGCCGACGAGGGTGGCGTGCTGCAGCTTCGTGCGGATCGGCAGCCGGCGGCGGAACTCCTCGGTGGTGTTCGGAACCATGTCCTCGAAGATGCGGATGCCGCACACGTACTTCTCGTCGACGACGAAATCGATGATCATCTCTGGGTTGTCCTTCGTTCGGTTCGGGTCTCAGGCGGTCTGCTTGGCGTCGGCGCGGGGGAAGGCGCTCGCGATGCCCCACGGGAACACGCTCTGGATCCACATGTGGACGCGATTGGTGTACGACAGGGCGGCCCCGGTGACGGCGGCGAACTCCTCGAGCGTCTCGGCGGCGCGGGCGCCCTCGGCGTAGCGGTGGATCCACCGGCACGTCAGCGGCAGTCCCACGAAGTCGAAGAAGTCGGCCTTGTAATCGACGATCTGCGTCACGAGCTTCTTCAAGGTGCCGAGGTCCGTCTCAGGATCGTGGGAGACCTCGATGAAGCCCCACAGGATCTCGTCGGCGAGGGTGCGGGCCTCGCCCTCCGCGTACAGGAGGGAGGTGAAATACTGCTTCTTCGGCCCGGTCAGGCGCGGGATGATGCCGTTGCCGAGATCGCGGACGTCCTCGGGGAGCACGAGCCAGATGCGCTCGCGTTCGGCATCCAGCTCGGCGATGACCTCGTCTACCAGAGACATGGTTTTCCTTTCTTCGGTGGGTACGGGGAGCGGGCGGGCGGCTAGACGAGCCGCCGGCCACCGTCGACGGGGATGGTGGCGCCGGTGAGTGATCGGGGGGCATCGGCGAGGAAGAGGAGCACGTCGATCACGTCCCGGAGGGCGGTCTCCCGGATGGGGATGCCCTTGACCTCGCTGAGCTCGCCGTGCACGGGTGTCTCGCCACGGGCCGCGCGCAGGTCGTCGTTCACGCCGTCGTCGGAGCGGTAGAACTGCGTCGGGGCGACGCTGTTGCACGCGACGATGGGGCTGAGCGCCACCGCGAGCTGCTCCATCAGACGTCCGAGCGCCGACTTGCCGACGACGTGCGGCACGAGCTCGGGCCATGACTCGGACAGCGAGTTGCCGAGGATCGCCAGGATGCGACCATCGCCCTGCGCCATCATCACGGCGGCGACCGCCTGCGAGAGGAACAGCGGCCCACGCAGGTTCACCCCGAGGGATGCGTCGACGTCTGCGACCTCGAGTTCGAGGAAGGGCCGGGGGCGGAAGCTGCTGGCGTTGTGGAGGAGCAGGTCGATGCGACCGGCCTCGCCGACGATCGCGTCGACCATGGCCCGGGATGCCGTGGGGTCGGCGATGTCCGCCTCCACCGGGCGCACCCGCCCGGACCCGGGCACGCCGTCGGCGTGATCGGCGAGCTCGCGCGCCTGCGCCGACTGTCCGAGGTGGTTGACGAACACCGTGGCGCCGGCGGCGGCGAAGGCGAGCGCGATCTGTGCGCCGGCCCGCTCCGCGGCGCCCGTGATGAGGACGATCCTGCCGTCGAGGGGCGTCATACGCGCTCACCTCCGGCGAGGCTGATGGTCTGGCCCGACACGGCCGTGGCATCCGGCCCGAGGAGCCAGCGCACGGTGCGCGCGATGTCCTGCGGCGTGGGCAGCGGGAGGACGCGGCGGAGCGCGCCGATCTCATCCAGCGCGGCGAACGTCGGGTCCGACTCGGCGAGATCGCCGTCGCCCGTGGCGACCCGACCGGGGCTCACGACGTTGGCCCGCACGCCGTGCGCACCCTCCTCCAGCGCGAGCACGTGGGTGAGCGCGGTCGCGGCGGCCTTCCCCGCGCCGAAGAGCCCGAGCCCGGGATGCAGGCGGGTCGAGAGCGCGCCGCCGATGAAGACCACGGCGCCGCGGGCGCGACGGAGCGCAGGCAGCGCCGCGCGGCAGAGGTGGACGTGACCGCGCGCGCCCGCGAACGCGGCATCCAGGGCGTCGTCGTCGGCATCCGCCACTGTCGCGCTCGGCACCGCCGGCCACGCGGCGTTCACCAGGTCGTCCACGTCGCCCCATTCGGCGGCCAGGAGTGCGAGGGCGGCATCCACCTCCGCGGCGTCCACGAGATCGGCCTCCACCACCGCGTGCGTCGCGCCTGCCGGCGCCGGGAGCGACGCCGCGAGCCGTTCGGCGGCGTCGCGGCGGCTGCGGCAGTGCACGGCGACCGGATGCCCGTGAGCGGCGAGCTCGTGCGCGATGACCGTGCCGATCGCGCCGGTCGCCCCGGCGACGAGCACGCGCCGCCCGGTCAATGCAGCCCCCGCGCGAGGAAGCTGCGGATGCGGGGGGAGTGGTCGGGGTCGAGGACGACCGTCGGGGCGCCGGCGGCCTCGACGACCCCATCGGCCATGAAGACGACCTGGTCGGACACCTCGCGCGCGAAGCCGATCTCGTGCGTGACGACGATCATCGTCGTGCGTGCTTCGTCGGCGAGCCGGCGCATGACGTCCAGCACCTCGCCCACCAGCTCGGGGTCGAGCGCGCTCGTGGGCTCGTCGAAGAGGATCAGCTCCGGCTTCATGGCGAGCGCGCGCGCGATCGCCACGCGCTGCTGCTGGCCCCCGGAGAGCTGGCCCGGGTACTGGTCGGCCTTCTCCGCGAGCCCCACCAGCGCGAGGAGCTCACGCGCCTCGGTCTCGGTCTCCCGCCGCGGGCGCCGCTGCACGACCTGCGGCCCTTCGACGAGGTTCGCGAGCACGGTCATGTGCGGGAAGAGGTTGAAGTTCTGGAACACCATCCCGATGCGCTGCCGCTGGCGGCACAGGTCGCGGTCGGACAGCTCGTGGTATCTGCCGCCGCGGTTCTCGTAGCCGATCAGCTGATCGCCGACGCGGATGGTCCCGCCGTCGATCGGGATGAGTCGGTTGATGCAGCGCAGCAGGGTGGACTTGCCCGATCCGCTCGGCCCGAGGATGGACGTCACGGTGTTCGCGGGAACGGTGAAGCTGACACCCTTGAGGACCTCGTGGTGGTGGTAGGACTTGCGGACGTCCTCGACCGTGACCGACGTGCTCGTGGTGGCGATGATGGCGGACATCTCAGGCCTTCCTTCCCGTGCGGCGGAGCATGTGCAGCATCCCGTTGCGCCCGCTGAGGCCCGCCTCGGCGGTGACGCCGCGGCCGAAATGGTCCTCGATCTTCGACTGGCCGAAGCTCAGGATCGACGTGAGGACGAGGTACCAGACGGACGCGGTCAGCAGCAGCGGGATGACCTCGAACGTCCGGGAGTAGATGCTCTGCGCGCTGTACATCAGGTCGGAGAGGGCGATCACCGAGACGAGCGACGTGGACTTCAGCATCCCGATCGTCTCGTTGCCCGTGGGCGGGATGATGACGCGCATCGCCTGGGGCAGCACGATGCGGCGGAAGGACTGCGCGCGCGTCATGCCGATCGAGGTGGCGGCCTCGCGCTGACCGGAGGACACCGAGAGGATGCCGGCGCGGATGATCTCGGCCAGGTACGCGCCCTCGTTGAGGCCGAGGCCGAGGATGGCGGCCAGGAGCGGAGTGATGAGGTCGTTGGTGCGCGCCGTGAACCACGGATCTGCGAAGGGGATCCCGATCGAGATGTCGGGGAAGAGGTAGCCGAGGTTGTACCAGAACACGAGCTGGACGAGCACGGGGGTGCCGCGGAAGAACCAGATGTAGAAGCCGGACGACCACCGCAGCGTGCGGCTCGCCGACACGCGCATCACGGCGATGACGACGCCGATCACGAGCCCCACGACCATCGCGATGAACGTGAGGAAGATCGTCATCCACAGACCCGACAGGATCCGGGGGTCGAAGAGGTAGTGGAAGACCACGTTCCACTGGAATCGCGGGTTGAGCACGACGACGGCGGCGAGGGCCAGCGCGGCGAGGAGTACGACGACGATGCCGACGATGCGCCACGGGTGCCGGCGCGGCACGAACTCTGCGACGGGGGACGTCGTGGTGCGCTCCGTGATGCTCATGCGGACCTCTTCTCGGGTGGGGGTGGAACGAAGGTGCCGGCCGGAGGCAGGGTGCCCCCGGCCGGCCGATGTCACTTGATGGGGCGGGTGGTGGCGAGGTTGATCCCCGGCTTGTCGAGGGCGAGCGACTCCAGGCCCCACTTCTCGAGGATCTTCGTGTACGTGCCGTCGGCGACGATGGCGTCGAGGCCCGCGAGGAGCGCCTTCTGCAGCTTCGTGTTGTCCTTGGCGACGGCCATGCCGAGGTACTTCTGCGGGAAGGAGTCGATCGACTCGTAGTTGATCTTGGTCGGCGCGGTCTTGTTGAGATACGCCGCCGACGACGTGCCCAGGATCATGAAGTCGACCCGACCCGATGTGAGTGCGTTGAAGGTGCCCGCGGCGTCCGGGTACTCCTGGATGGTGACGTCGGCCTTCCCGGCCGCCTTGCAGGCGGGGTTGAGGATCTGCTTGACCTTGTCGATCGTGTCGAAGCCCGTCTGGGCGCCCATGGTCTGGCCGCACAGCGACAGGTCGTCGCCCTTCTTGATGGGGCCCTTGTACGACTGGATGGTCACGACGTCGGTCTTGTCGTAGATGTAGTTGACGAACGTGACCTGCTGTTCGCGCTCTTCGCTGTCGCTCATGCAGCCCATGGCGAAGTCGTAGCGCCCGGACTGCACGCCCGGGATGAGGCTCGCGAACTGCGTGTTCTCGATCTTCAGGGTGGCGCCGAGCTTCTTGGTGATGGCATCCCAGAGGTCGACCTCGTAGCCGACCATCTTGTCGGAGCCCTCTTCGAAGTACTGGCAGGGCGGGTAGTTGGCGTCGGTCGCGACGGTGATCGTCTTGCCGTCGAAGGAGCTGGCGACAGCGGCGCCGGACGAGCTCGATCCGGGGGTCGAGGAGCCGCTCGCGCAGCCTGCGAGCGCGACGGCCGCGGTCAGGGCGAGGGCCGCGAGGGCGGCTGCTCGGGTGCGGGGGACGTGCATGGTGGTGCCTCTCCTGGTGCGTCGGTGTGGAGCGTCGGAATGGAGCTTTCGGGTCGCGATCCGCCTCGTCTGAGCGAGGGGGACTTCCGTCTTTCGGGCCGGAAGTTGTGGCAACTCTAGGAACCCGTCGGGCGTTGTCGAACGGCCTGAACGGCCCGCGCGTCCGGTATCCCGGACGTCCCCGGGGTTGATTACGGCGACGTTTCCCGGTTGTTCCACCCCGGCGAACCCTCTGGATGCGCCCTCCCCGGACATCGCGGCGAAAAGCGTCCGAAATGCGGGACGCCTAGCCTCGCGCCATGGCAGACATCCCGGCCGCGCGTCACGCGCTGCGCGTACTCAAGTTCGTCGCGAGTCAGAGCGGACCGGTGCGCGCCGCCACCGTCGTGCGCAGCCTCGACATTCCGCGGTCGACGACGTATCAGCTGATCCGGGTGATGCAGGACGAGGGGTTCCTGGTCCACTTCCCCGAGGATCGCGCATACGGCCTCTCGCCGCTCGTGTCCGAGATCGGGTCCAACTACCTTCGTACGCAGAAGGTGAGCCGGCTCGCCGAGCCGCTCCTCGCCAAGCTGGTCAAACGGACCGCGCTGCCCGTCGTCGCACACCTGGGTGTGCTGCACAACGGCGACATCGAGTACGCGGTCAAGAATGCGGCGATGCGTGCGCCCTCACTGGTGACCGATGTCGGTGTGCATCTGCCGGCGCACCTCACGGCGACCGGGCGGGCCATCCTGTCGGTGCTGTCGCACGAGCAGGTCCGGGCGCTGTACCCGGATGTGGCGAGCCTCACCACGCGCAACGGACGGGGCCCGCGTACGCTGCGCGACCTCGACGACATCCTCGCCGAGACCCGCGCACGGGGGTATGCAGTCGAGACGGGAGAGATCACGCCCGACTGCGCGTCGGTCGCCGTCGCGGCGCTCGACCACAACGGCTACCCCGCCGCGGCCGTCGGGCTCACGTTCCGCAAGATGGCCGTGGACGTCGGCATCTGGCCACAGCTCGGCGCGGCGGCGCAGATCTCGGCCGGCGCGCTGTCGATGCGCCTGCGCGGCAAGATCTGAGGGCCGCTGCCGACGGCGGACTCACGACGTGCGGCGGAGCGATCCGTCCACCGGGGCGACGTCGATGATCTCGATGGGATCCTCGGCCGGCAACTCGAGCACGTCGCCCGTCGTCAGGTCGAACTCCGCGCCGTGGCAGTTGCACACCAGGACGCTGCCGTCGACGACCTCTCCGTTGGTGCTGAACGCGCAGGGCGCGTGCGAGCAGCGATCGGCGAACATGCACCATCCCCCCGCGTGGTGTGCGACGACGAAGGCCTCGCCGTCCACGACGACGGGCACGAGTGCCCCGAGGGGGACGTCATCAGGGCTGAGTCCGAGATCCGTCACGGGGCGTCCCACACGATCGGCAGCGTCTTCGGTCCGCGCGCGACCCAGCCGCGCACCTCCGCGTCCTGCTCGGGGTCGAATCGCACGTTGGGCAGGAGGGAGAACACCTCTTCCAGGACCACCTGGGCCAGATTCCGCGCCGTGAAATGGCCGATGCAGAAGTGCATGCCGTACCCGAACGAGGCGTGCGCCTGGGTCTCGCGGAACAGGTCGTACACGTCGGGATCGGTCCAGCGCGTGGCATCCCGGTTCGCAGATCCGATGACGAGCGCGACCGGGGTGTCCTTCGGGAAGTGGAGGCCGCCCAGGTCGACGTCCTCCGTCGTGCGCTTCTCCGTCGTCCCGAACGGGGAGAGCCAGCGCAGCCCCTCCTCGACGGCCTGGGCCGAGAAACCGGTGGGATCGCCGGCGAACGCCGCCGCCTGCTCCGGTCGTCCCAGCAGTCCGTACAGCGTGCTCGCCGAGGCGTGGGCCGGCTCTTGGAAGCCGCCCACGATGAGGACTCCGAGGTTGCCGATCAGCTCCTCGACGCTGCGGGGAGTGCCGTCCGGGCGCCCGTCGTACAGCATGTGCCAGATCGCACTCCGGCCGCCGCCGACCGAGGTCCACTCGCCCCGCGCGATGTTCTCCTCCAGCAGCTCGCGCAGCTCGTCCTTCACGCCCTCCACGTCGGCGCGGGTCGATTCGTCCCGGCCGAGGTCTGCGATCCAGCCCGCGTAGACGCGCAGCCAGCGGTCCAGCGTGGCGTCGTCGACGCCCTCGAACCCGATGAGATCGCCGACCGCGCGCTGGCTGATGGGTTCCAGCAGACCGCCGACGGCGTCGATGCGGCCGAGCGGCGCGACCGCCGAGATGTACCGGCGGGCGGTGGCTCGCAGGAGGTCGTCGCGGTAGCCCATCACCGTGCGCGGGCGGAACGGCGGATTCACGCGGTTGCGAAGGGCCGTGTGCTCCGGTCCGTTCATCGCGAGCACGTTCGGCGCTCCGAACATGCGGGCCGAGAACACCGAGTCCGGGCTGAACACGGCGTCGTTGTTCCCGGCCTCGTCGCACAGATCCCACGTGGTGACCAGGACCTGATCCGAATGGGGCAGGTACGCGATGGGCTGGTTCTCCCGCATCCATCTGTAGGTCGGGTAGGGGTCGTGCTCGAGCGCCTCCTCCGAGACGTCGAGGACGATGTCGGTCGCGTTGCGCAAGAGAGTTCCCTTCGTCAGGCGTGCGCGGGTTCGGGGAGGATGGGGCCGAGACGGAGCTGCTTGCGAATCGCGGCGAACGGCCGTCCGCCGTTCACTGCCGCGGCACCGACGATCCGATCGTCGGCATCGAGGTACGCGACGAGCTCGCCGCGCTCGATCGGATGGCGCTGGGCGCGCAGACCCGGGCGGACGGCCCCGATCTTCTCGAAGCGCACGCCGTACTGGTCGCTCCACACGTAGCCCGACGGCCGGAAGGGTGCGACGTCTTCGCCGAGCAGCGCCGGGACCAGGACGCGCGCCTGGTCGACGGCGTTCGTCCAGTGCTGGTGAGACCGCACCTCGCCACTGTCGACGTCGGTCCACGCCGAGACATCGCCCAGGGCGTAGACGCCGTCGATCCCGATGACCCTGCCATGCGCGTCGCAGCGGATCGGACCACCCGTTCCGGCGTGCGGGCCGATGCCCGCCTCGGGGACCGCTCCGACCGCCGCGACGACGAGATCCGCGGTCAGCTCGCTGCCGTCATCCAGGATGAGTCGGGCGGCGTCGCCGTCGGGTCGGGCGCCGACCACCGTGCGGCCGCTCACCACCTCGACGCCCCTCTGCCGGTGGAGGTCCGTCAGGGCGCGCGCGACATCGTCGCCGAGCGCGTGATGCGACAGCAGCGGGTGCGAGTGCACGACGGTGACGCGCTTCCCGTGCTCTCGGAGGGATGCCGCCACCTCCGCGCCGACCAATCCTCCGCCGACGACCAGCACGGTCTCGCTGGTGCGCGCCCGCCGGTTGATCGCTGCCGCGTCGTCGGCGTCTCGAAGCATGAGGACCTCTGTCCCTGCCGCCCAGTCTGGCCGTCTTGCGGTCGCGCCGGTGGCGATGACCACGGTCGAGTACGCGATGTGCTCTCCCGACGTCAGCCGTGCGACGCGCTGCGTGTAGTCGACGGTGGCAACGGCATCGCCCAGGATGAGCGTGAAGTCCGGATCGCCGACGATGAGCTCCCGCGTTCCCGCGACCGGGTCGAGGATCATCTGCTTCGAGAGGGGAGGCCGGTCGTACGGCGTCCTGTGCTCGCGGGAGACGACTGTCACCCGCATCTCCGGCGCGCGGCGGGCGAGCTGGTGCGCAACCTCGATGCCTGCGACCGAGGCGCCGACGATGAGCACGTCCGTTCGCTGCATGGCCCCTCCGTTCGGTGTCGGATATCGCCACCCTACGAACGCGCTCGGCCCGGGAACGTTGCGCTCGCGGCAGGCCCGTCCGGGATACCGGACATCGGCGTCCTCGGTTTCCGCCCCGTTACGCGGGCATCGGCCGTGGCCCGTGCTGGATGACGTCGACGAGGCCGCACTCCCGCGCTCGTGTCGACGGCGTCGCACGAGGTGCGGGGTCAGGCGGCGGATTCCCCCGTGCCGAGTTCCTCACCGGCGCGCCAGTAGTTCAAGCTGCACACGACTCCAGTCGCCGTCACCAGGATGCCGATGGCGACGAACGTGAGGACGCCGGGGAGCGCGGCAGCGAGGTCGGCCCCGCTCGCATCCGGCCCGACGGCTCCTCGCAGCGGAGTGAGGGCGAGCACCAACGTCAGACCGCCGAGGCCGGCGAGCCACAGGTCGAAGCGCCAGCGGTAGTCGAACCAGCGCCAGAACCGCTGTCCGCGAGCAGGACCGTCGTGCGACGTCAGGCCCCGGGCGACGGCCCGTCGATAGGCCAGCTTCTTCAGCAGAGAGGCCGCGGCGGCCACGGTCACGGCGAAGGCGATCCCACCGTAGATGACCCAGTACACGTCGAACGCGTCCTCATCGTCGATGCTCGTCGGCCATCCCCCGGTGAACCACGACGAGACGGGAACCGCGACCAAGAGGACCGAGATCGCCAGACCGACCACGATCCACAGCGCGTGCCAGCCGGTGGGCAGCACGCGGAAGCGCGACACGAAGGATGCCGCGGGGAGCCCCCGCGACGCAGACCGCGCTCGCGAGTGCGCCGCCTCATTGCGGCCGATCCGCCCCCCACGCATCTGCTCGCCGGCGATCAGCCCGCACATCGCGAAGAGGGCCAGCACACCCGGCGCCGAGCTGAGCGCGAACGTCGCCGTCCCCCGCAGGCCGTCGGCGGTGTCGTCATCGATCCCGGGAGGAGCCGAGGCGAGCCATGTCAGCAGCAGCCCGCCGGCGACCAGCGCCACGAGGGCCACGGCCGCCAGCACCCCGCCGATCACCGAGAGAACGGCGCCGAATCTGCGGTTCGCCGCCGCCACCTGCTCTCTGCGGGTATCCACAGCCGCGTCCGTGGATGCGTCGGTCACGCCGTCACCGCAGGTCCGATGCGAAAGCCGATCAACCCGCTGAGGCCTACCGAACCGGGGACGCAGCGAGCCGCCGAGATCCGGAGTGAGATCACAGATCCGCGCGACGACCGAGGCATCCGGCAACCCTAGCGGGGGAGTCGAGCGGATTCCACTCGCGACGTCGGCGTGCCCCGCCGCCCGGGTGCCCGAGCGGAGACGGCCGCGTACCCAACTCAGGAGAATCGATGTCCGCTGCTGACGCATTCCGCGCGTTCTCGGGTGCTCCCGCCGGTGCGCGGAGCAGTCTTCCTGAGTTGGGTACGCCGGCCGTCAGACTCCGGCTTGATCACGTTCAGTGCGCAACTCGTGCAGAGCTGCCTGCAGCCCCTCGACATCCGGCACGTCGTAGAAGGCGAAGGGCAGTCCTGGTCCGACGCGCGCGAAGAAGTCCATCCCGGTGTTCGCATAGATGCGGAGCATCGAATACCCGGGAAGACGCGAGAGCGGCCCGCTGCGATTCCCGAAGACCACGTCGAGGTGGGACCGGTGCAGCGTCGTCGTCGGCGGCGCCTTGCGGTCCACGTCCAGAGCGTCCTCCCGCTGGTCCGTGACGATGATCGCGCGCCAGTTCGTGAGGTAGTACCGGGTGCGTCGCTTGACGTGAGCCTTGACGTAGAACCGGCCGACCACCGCGTAGACGCCCGCTGCGACGAAGGCCACCCCGATGAGCCAGATCAGTGGCGGGGCGGCGGGACTCCTTGCGGCCGTCAGCGTCCACAGCACCGCGAACCCCGTCCAGACCAGGCTGAACGGGACGAAGAACGTGTCTGCGCGCGTGAATCTGACGTTCGGATCGGGAGACCCCGACCACTTCACCTCTTCGCCGGGAAGGATGGCGAATCCAGGACCAACACCCATGAGGAGAAGGATGGCACGGGCCGACACGATCCGCATACGCCGCCTGCGAGGCAGGATGGAGTCGACGTCGATCCGGAGGAGGCTGTGGCCGTGCGCGATCACTTGCAGAGGATGACGGCCCAGATCGCGGTGCCGTTCGGCTTCACGCTCACGATCTCGGGTGTGATCATCTCGTCGGCGGCACGATGGCATTCACCCGGGATGTGGGATGCCTGGCTGTTCGTCGCGGGCGCGTTCTGCGCTCATCTCGTTCTCACGCTCGTGGCTCGCGTGCGCACGCGACCGGCAGACGGGCAGTCGCCCCTCCTCATCAACGTCGTGCCGCTGATCGCCGTGCCACTCGCGGTCGGCGGGTCCGAGTGGATCGAGAGCCGCGAGCTCGGCTACCTGGCGGCCGGCTTCCTCGGCTGCGGGCTGTATGTCGCGGGCGTGGCGGTGTCCGCTGCCGTATGGACGCGCTTCGCCGGGCGGAGACGACCGCGCGAGGTCTCGGCGGACGGAGAGGTCTAGCGCCTCGTATCCGGGACCGTGACGCGTCAGCCGGTGGGAGGCAGCGCGGTGTCGAGGCTGTGCAGGACGTAGTCGAGCTCTTCCGTCGTGAACAGTCCGGGATGCCGGACCACGACGGTCCCGGTCGGGGACAGGATGACCGTGTAGGGCAGCTCGCTCACGCGGAAACGGGCGGCGAGAGTCCCCTGGGGGTCCCGGAGGGTGGGGAACGCGACGTGGTCGCGAGCCAGGATCGCACGACCCGTCGCCGCGTCGTCGTCGACGTCGACGCCGAGGAAGGCGACACTCGCGCCGAGGCTCCGTGCTTCGGCCTGATCGTCGGGCAGCTGGATGCTGCACGCCGCGCAGGTGGACGACCAGAAGTCGACGACCGTATACCTCCCGCGGCTCGCTGCGCTCGTCGTAGTCGTGCCGGCGAGCGCGGGGCCGCTCAGGGGCGCAGGGGTGTCGCCGATGTCGGTTCCACCCGGAACCGCTGTCGTGAGGTTCGCCCCGCCGACCGGACCGCGCCGGCTCGAGCGGAGGGCATCGTTCGCGAGGGCGGCCAGCCCGTGCCCGAAGGGGGCCGTGTCGGCGGCCTCCGCGCCGAACGCGGCCTGTTCCACGATGTGACCCGAGGCGCCGATGACGAAGATCTGGCTGCCGTGCGACACGGATCGGGTGGCGGGATCGAGCTGGATGGGGACGGCGTAAGCGCGAGCGGCGGCCGCGAGCTGGGCGGGTGTTCCGGTGAGGAAGTACCAGTTCGACAGGGCACCCAGGCCGTGCTGGTCCGTCCAGCTCTTCACGTCTGCGGCGGCGGGGTAGTAGGGGTTGGCGTTGATCGACACGAAGGCGATGTGCGCGCGGGCGGCCGGCGCCAGGTCGTGGTCGGCGGCGACGATGTCGGTTGCGAGCATGGCGCACTGGTCGAGGCAGCGGTCGTCGTTGAACGTGAGGACCACCACGCGTCCGCGCAGGTCGCTGCTGCCGATCAGGTGTCCGTGCTGGTCGGTAAGCCGGTAGCCCGGGGCGGTCACAGGGTCGGTGGGGACGGGCGCGACCCCGAGCAGATCGGCGGTGGCCTGGTTCATCCCCGCCGGTACGGTGTCGGGCGATGGCGCCGCAGCCGAGGGCGTGCGGGCCGCGACCCCGATCGTGACGAGAACCGCGATGACGACGACGAGCGCGGCCGACGACAGCCACAGCGCCCAGCCCGGCACATTCATCGTGTCGCGGTCGTCGGTGCCCGGTGAGCTCACTGTGATCCTCCCTCTCGGTCGCGAGCCGCCGTCGCGGCGGCGGGTCTCGGGCGCCGGTGCCGCGCGGCGAGCGCGAGCGCGGCGAGCACGATGACCACGAGCGTCACGCCGATCGGGAGCCAGGCGCTTTCGACCGCGGACGCGAGGCCGCTCTGCATCACGTCGAGCGCGCGTGTGAGCGGGGCGACGAGGTCGGGGCCGCCGAGCTGGGCTGTCCAGTAGCCGACGAGGTAGACGCCGATCAGGACGCACAGCGCGCCGGCGACGCGCGGGAGCGCGCCCATGACGGGACGCCAGCGGCGGAACACCGTGGCATCCGTCAGCGACATGGCCACCGCGAGGACCATCGCGAACAGGCCCATCCCGAGCCCGTAGGCCACCACGACGGCCCCGACCAGCAGAGCGGATCCGGAGGCGAGGGCCCCGCCGATCGCGGCGACGAGCACCGGCAGCGAGCAGCTCAGCGAGCCGATCGCATACGCCACCCCGAACCCGATCATCGCGACGAATCCGCGCCCGCTGCGGAAGCGGGGGGCGAGGCGCAGCCGCGGTGCCGAGCCCCGCGCGCTGAGCGCCCCCTGGGCGGCGATGGCGACGCCCACGCCGATCATCGCCCAGGGGGCGATCCGCAGCACGACGGCGTGGACGGATCCGACGAGAAGCGCCGCCGCGCCGAACACCGCGACGAACCCGACCGTGAGCGCGATGCCCGCACGGATGCCGGACAGGGCCCGCGTCGCCGGATCGCGATGGCGGTCGCCGACGAACGCGGTGAGGTAGACGGGGAGGAGTGGGAAGCCGCAGGGATTCAGCAGGCCGATCATGCCGAGGGTGAAGGCGTACGCGACGACGGATCCGGTGCTCACGACCGGGCGTCCCGCCGGGCCAGCCTCTCGAGCCTGGCGTTGTACTCGTCCAGTTCGACGTCGCCGAACCGTGCGGCGTGCCGCTCGGCGGCCGCCGCCCGTCGCGTGTCGCTGCGCTGCCACTGGATGAACAGCACGAGCAGCACCAGCAGCGTAGGAAGCTCGGTGAACCCCCAGGCGATGCCGCCGGCGGTCTGCTGGTCGTGGAGCGCGGCTGCGTCCAGCGACGCCATCGGCGCCGAGTAGTACGACACCATCACGGTGGTCGCCATCATGAGGACGACGCCGAAGAACGCGTGGAACGGGACGGGCACGGCCATCTCCGCGATCCGGGCCACCGGGCTCCCGGCCTGACCCATCAGGCCCGTACCGCGGCGAGGCGACGGGTCGATGCCCAAGACGCCCCAGAAGTAGAGCGACCCGATCAACAGGAAGTGGACGAGCATCAGATTGTGGCCCCACATCGTGCTCATCAGCACGTCGAACAGCGGGGTGAAGTACAGCGCGTACAGGCTGAGGAGGAAGAGGATGCCGGTCACGATCGGGTTCGCCAGCACCGCGGCAGGGCGGGAGTGGAGAACCCGCAGCAGGCCGATCCGCACGCGGCGCCGGGCCGGTCCGCCGCCGGACAGCGCCCGCAGCAGCAGGGTCACGGGTGCGCCGAGGCAGAGCAGGATGGGCGTCAGCATGCTCAGCGTCATGTGCTGGATCATGTGGATGCTGAACAGCTCCATCCCGTAGCCGTCGAAGCCCGTCGCCGTCATCAGCTCGAGCGTCGCGACGCCGAGCAGCCAGCAGACGCCCCGCAGAGGGGACCAGGCATCCCCCCGCCGGGTCAGGGTCACCACGCCGACGGCGTATGCGGCGAGGAGCAGGAGTCCGAGGATCGGCAGGATCGGGGCGGGCTGAGGATGGACCGCGAAGAGTCGTGCCGTCGTCAAAGGCCGTGTCGGCATCCACATCAGCCCGGTCATGTGCGCCGCGCCGAGGGTCGGCGGCATCGGCATGTCCGACAGCAGCGCGAGCATCACAGGCCGAGGATCAGCAGCTCGGCGACGGACGGCTCGCCCGCCGCGGCCGTGAAGCCGCGCAGCGCGTCAACCAGGTGGTCGCGCTGCGCGAGCGCCATGCCCTCGAGCACGGCTTCGATGAGTCGACGGCGGCTCTCGGTCACCGAGGTGACGAGCCGGGAGCCCTTCTCGCTGAGAGCCAGGATGACCTCGCGCCGGTTGTCGGGGTTCCCCTCGCGCGTCGCCCATCCGCCGAGGACGAGCCGGTCCGCGGTGCGACTGAACGTCGACACGGTCACCCCCAGGTCCTCGGCCACGGCGCCCATCCGCTGCGGCCCCGCGGAGGACAGCAGCACCAGCACCCGGAACTGCGGCAGCGACAGCTCCTCGAGGGCGGGCAGCATCGACCGGGCGATGATGCCCAGCAGGGCACGCGACGCCGTCAGCGCCGCATCGGCCGCCGGTCGGAGGTCGTCGTCACCGCTCATCCTGTTCTCCCGCACTCCTGGGATGATTGCATTACAACAAGTATTGCATGGTGCCAATGATTGGTGGATGCCACTGGTCGGAGAGCATGGTCCGCGACTCGCTAGCGTGTCAGCATGTCCTCTCGCCGTGCCCAGATCATCCGGCTGCGTGCATCGATCGTCGGCATCGAGCCCGAGATCTGGCGGACGATCGACGTCGACGACAGCATGTCGCTCGTCGACCTGCACCGCGTGCTGCAGGTCGCGTTCGGCTGGCATGACGCCCATCTCCACAGCTTCTCGGATCACGACCCGTCGGCGTCGGCGAACGGCATTCCGCGGATCGGTCGGCGGCCTCGTCTGTGGGTCGACGCCGATTCGCTCGGCGAGTTCGAGGGCGCTGACGGCGAGGATGCGGCGGACGAGGCCGGTGCATCCGCGCGCGAGGCGATGTCGTTCGACGGGCCGCTGTGGTACGTCTACGACTTCGGCGACGGCTGGGTGCACCGGCTCGACGTGATCGACCGCGACGGGGTTCGGGCGGGCGAGGCGCCCGCATCGATCGTCGCCGGTGAGCGCCGCAGTCCCTTCGAGGACTCCGGGGGAGAGGACGGGTACCGCGAGCTCACCGGCATCCTCGCCGATGCGCGGCATCCTGAGCACCGGTCCGCGCGGGGGTGGGTGCGGTCGGCGGCCGGGCCCTGGGGCGTCACCGATCCGGAGGACGCCGACCTCGCCGGGGCTCGCGCCGAGCTGGCCGAGGTGTTCGCGGACGCGTCGTGGCCGGAGGGCTCGCTGATCGAGGAGTTCGCCGCCGGACTGCACGCGCCGCTCCGCTCGAACCTGCGCCGCCACCTCCGGCGAACCGGGGTGCTCGACGATGCGCCGTTGCCGGATGGCGTCGTCGCCGACAGCGTTGCGCCCTACCGATGGCTCGTCGAGCGCATCGGGACGGAGGGGGTCACGCTGACGAAGGCGGGGTGGATGCCTCCCGTGGTCGTGCGGGAGGGCATGGAGCAGCTCGGGTGGCGGGACGACTGGATCGGCGAGGCGAATCGCGAAGATCTCACCTACCCGATGCGACACCTCCGGGCGTCGGCGGAGCGGCTCCGGCTCGTGCGGAAGGTCACGGGCCGACTCGTCCTCACCACTCGCACGGGGCGTGCGCTCGGCCGGCCGGGGGCACTCGCCGACGAGATCGCGCACGGCCTGCTGCGCCAGCGGATGACGGAGGGCCAGCGCGTTGCCGGCACGATCTTCGTGCTCGGTCTGGCCGACGGCACCATCACGTCACGGCGCGACGCCGAGCGCACGGTGGTCGAGACGCTGACCGCGCTCGGCTACGTCGACCGAGAGGGTCGCGACATCGACGTTCGATCCTTCTCCGGGCTCGTGGACCCGGTGCTGGACGTGCTCCGGACACTCGGCCTCTGGCGCGTGAACGGCCGGAGCCGCGACGTGCCGCCCAGTGCGGGGGTGCGGGCGATCGCGCGGCGCGCACTACGGTGAAGCAACCCCGGACCGGGGCATCCCGACGCAAAGGAGAGGAACGCGACCATGACTGACGCGCAAGCAGGCTGGTACGACGACGGCACCGGCACGACGCGGTGGTGGGACGGCGCGAACTGGACGGAGACCGTTCAGCCGCCCGCACCGAAGGCCCCGGGAATCGACGGAATGATCGCGCGAGCACAGGCGGATGCCGTCGCCGGCGCGCAGCCCCGGCCCGCGCCCGCGGGCATGAGCTACGTGGTTCTGCAGGTCGTCCTCAAGGAGAAGTTCTTCGGTACCGGCTCCGGCAACCTGACCGAACTCGAGAAGGCGATCAACAAGCAGGCCGCCCTCGGCTATCGCTTGCACACGATCAGCACTGCGTCCTCGGGGAGCTCGGGATTCGGGGGCGGTGACCGCATCCAGGCGACGATGGTCTTCGAGAAGCTGTCCTGACCACGCGCTCGTCGGCGGTCGCGCCTCGCCTCACCGGGCGAGCGGCACCCAGAGAGCCTCGGTCGCGACCACGAGGACCGCGGCGCCGGTGATGCTCCACACCGCGATGCGGGTCCAGTCGATCGGCCGCGGTGCGACGCGACCTGTGCTGAAGCCCAGCGCATCCGTCCACTGCACGAACTCGTCGAAACGCAGCGTCACGCGGGGTGGCGCCTCGGTTCGCGGCGGCGGAGCGGTGCGCGGCGGCGCCGCCGTGCGCGGGCGCGTGCGGGTCGAGGGGCGAGGCTCCGCGGTGCGCGACTCTCGGTAGGCGCGGCGGCTGCTGGTCTCGGCAGGGCTCGACGCTGCCGTGGCCGCCGGCGCCGGCATCCGACCGGTGTCGCCGACGTGGGTGACGAGGATGTCTCGGGCGGTGCGCGCCCGGTCGAACTCGAGCTCGAGCCGCCGACGACCGTACGGGTCCGCGTCGGGGTGCCGGTCGGGATGCACTTCGCGCGCGCGCATGCGGAACGCCTCGCGGATCTCCTGGACGCCCGCGTCGCGCCCCAGGCCGAGGCACGTGCGCGCTTCGTCGACGGTCATCATGCGGCGTCCCGCAGGTAGAGCTGGTATTCGCGGGTGAGGCGCTTGGTGCGCTCCTCCTCCGCGACGAGCGCGAGTTCGGAGAACACCGTGGCCGTCGTCCGCTTCCAGAGGGCACGGTGGGCGAGTGCGAAGCCGATGCCGGCGACGAAGGCGGCGAGCGCCACGGCGCGCAGCGAGACAGCGGTCGGCTGCAGGGCGGTCGCGATGGAGGTGATGATCCAGACCGCGGCCAGCACGTTCGCGGTGAGCGCCCACTTGCGGATCGGGCGGTAGAACGGCGCGGTGTAACGCGACCACCCTTCGTTCGGCGTCCAGAACCGCCACCCGGTAGGCGGGCGCGGAGCGCCGGGGATCGGCCGCCATGCCGGCGGAGGTGCCCACAGCGCGTTCTCGCGGACCCAGCGCTCGGAGGGCACCGGCCATCCTGGAGGCACGCAGAAGTCCGCGGGGAGACCGGAGATCCGGACACGTCTGACGCTCATTCGATCCTCTCTGGGGTGAGGATGCGGCGAAGCCGGCACCAGTGGGGAGCTGGTGCGCGACGTGAGGCCGCCCGAACGGCCTCGTGCCTTCCGGAAGTATGGCAGAAGATGAGAGAGTTCTCATCTAGTCCCGGCGGCGGAGGCTACCTGCTTCGATCATCGCGCCGGCCGGCGCCACGAGGTCGCGTAGCATCTGACGATGATCTCCGATCCGGCGACCCGCCGCATCGAGCTCGTCCTGCGCCGGCCGTGGTTCGCGCTCTACGTCGGCATACGGCCGACTCTCGTCATCGCCGGGCGAGGCCAGCCCGCGCAGTGGGGGATCGGCACCTGGCAGGTGCCCGTCGATCAGACCGTCGTGATCGGAGTCTTCCTCTTCAACCGGATGTGGCGATTCGGGCACGCGGAGGTCGCTCTCGAGCCCGAGCAGGGACCACGGCTCGCGTACCGCGCCCCCGTGCTCCCCTTCGGGCGCGGGAGGTTCCGCTCCGCGGCATCCTGACGCATCTGTTGCTCGCTCCCGCCGGGCTCGACGGAGCGTGCGCCAGAACGTCGCGCCGGCGATCTGCCGTGGTCTGCGCCTGACTCGGGCGAGAAATGCCCGGTCTTTGCGTGAAAAGATGGCGGAGGATGGGGGATTCGAACCCCCGAGGGCTTGCACCCAACACGCTTTCCAAGCGTGCGCCATAGGCCACTAGGCGAATCCTCCTGGGCCCCGGAGGGCCGTCGACCATCCTACCGTGCAAGCGCCAACCGTCCGAACCGGCCCGCTCCGGGCCCGCTCGCTCGGAGTTTCGGTCGCAAAGCGTCGTTCTGGGCACCGCGGGGGCCGCCATAACGCCCATTTGCGACCGAAACTGCGTGACGGTGGGCCGAGAATGAGCTCGACCCGCCGCCTCAGGGTGAAGGTGGCGCCTCATGTCGCTTCAGGGGCGGGGATGCCGCGCGACGCGCCACCTCGGCCCCGCCTCCCGGTGATGGTGGCGCGTCATGTCGGCTTCGGGCATCGGATGCGGCATGAAGCGCCACTTCCGGCGCCGGGTACCCGAGCCAGACCCCGGGCTACCGCCGCGCCCCGACCCGTTCCGCCGACCCGGCGTACACGCTCCCCGGTCGCACGACCAGCGACCGCGGGAAGAGCAGGCCGAGCCACCGCCGTGCCGCGGGCGCCGACCGCAGCAGCGCCACCCGGACCGCGACCGACGACGCGGCCAACTCGGCGTCCTGCCAGTACCAGCGCTGCCCGTCCTGGGCGTAGGCGGACTGCTCGATCGCACCGATGAGCACGCCCATCGGGTCGGGCGGCACGCCGTGCTCGCGCACGAGTCTTCGCCCGAAGGCGCGCGCCGACTCGCTCGCCGGCACGGGGATGCCGAGGTCGATCGCCGTCTCCTGCACGCTCACCCACGCGGCCTCGGGGTCGCCGTCGCGGGCGGCGGCATCCTGCCTCCGCCGCCGGATGAATCCGATCACCGATGGCACGGCGAGGACGATCAGCACGCCCAGCGCTCCGAGCGCCCACGGCACCGACTGGGATGCGGGGTTGGCGGACGTGAGGTTCTGGTCGTCGCCGAGCTGCCGGCCGCTCGCATCGACGCTCGTCGTGGGGCTCGGGCTCGCCTGGTCCGGCGAGGTCGTGGCATCCGTGCCGTCCTGGCTGTCGGCCGAGCCCGTCACTCCCGACACGAAGTTCGTCGCGTTGCCGAGGCTCTTGGTGGGCTCGAACGGGATCCACCCGATGCCCTGGAAGTACACCTCGGGCCACGCGTGCAGCTGTGCGCTGGACACCGAGTACACCGAGTCGCCCTGGAAGCTCGCGGTGGTGTCGGTGCCGGGGAGGTAGCCGACGACGATGCGCGACGCCATTCCGAGCTCGCGCGCCATGATCGCGAACGCCGACGCGAAGTGGATGCAGTACCCCTCCTTCTGCTTGAGGAAGGCCGTGACGGACGCGATGCCCGACGTGTCGTACCCGTCGCGGACCGGCGCGGTCAGCGAATACGTGAAGTCGGGGCCGCGGAACCAGTTCTGCAGGTCGATCAGCGCGTCGTAGTCGCTCTGTGCGCCGTCGGTGAGCTGCCGAGCCAGCCCGCCGATCGTGGCGGGGGTGTTCGGCGGCAGGCTCTTGTCGTAGGGGTTGCTGTTGCCGAGCCGTGCGGACGCGGCGCGGATCTGCTCGAGCGTCGGCTCGGGGAGGTCGGTGATCACCTCGTACGACAGCCCCTGCACGGTCGTCGTGCTCCCGATCACGGTCCGATTCTGGGGCATCACCGCCCACTGCCCGGTGAGCCCGTCGATCGCGACGGCGGGGAATGGGATGGGAAGATACTGCGTCACGAGGTTCTGGATCGTGACCTTGGTCTGGTACTCCTCGACCTTGATCTCGGGGTCGACCGGGACGTCGCCGAACCCGGCTCCGCGTCCGACGGGCGTGCTGTCGGTGCGGTCGGGGAGCCACACCTTGCCGTTGAAGCTCGACAGTGTCACCGCGCGCAGGTACGGCACGTTCGGCATCGTCGAGGTGAAGGTGAGGACCTGGACGTCCTTCGGCTTGCGCAGGTCGTCGCCGAGCGTGAGGTTCGGGTTGATCGACGCGGTGCCGATCCCGACGTCGCCGGCACGGGAGGCGGGCGTCGGCAGCAGGGGAGTGGCCACGATCGCCACGATCACCGCGATGGCGCCGATCCCGAGGGCGGTGGCCGACGTGCTCGCGGGCGTGCTGAATCCGCCGGCTCGGGGCCGCGCCGGCGACTGGTTCCGCGTGCGGGTCTCCGTGCGCAGGAGGAAGAGGATGGCGGCCGCCAGGAGCGCGAACCCGATCACGTCGAACGCCGAGGGCACCGCGATCGAGGGGATGAGCGACACCGCGACGAGTCCGACGGCGGCGACCAGCGGCATCCGCGCCGTGATGACCACGTGGTCGATCACGATCGTGAGCAGCCCCATCGACCCGACGATGAGGAACGCCAGCGCCGGGCTCGCGGTGAGGGGAGCCGCGCCGACGATGATCTCGTCGACCGCCTGCCGCACGAGCGCGGGAACCACCTCGATCGACGCGAGCGTCGGGATGATCCCCACCAGCGCGGTGTCCCGCAGGAACACGAGCGTGATCAGCACGACCCACACGCCCGCCTCGATGAGGCTCACCGCGACGGCGGGCAGCCGGTACCAGCGCGCCCCGCACCCCGCGGCGAGCACGGCCAGCGGCACGAACACGGCCCCCGCGACCCACGCCGACGGATCGACCACCTTCAGCAGCGGCAGCAGCGCCGCCATGAGCGCCACGAACACCCCGATGGCGAGGATGAGCTCGCCCCGCTGCCAGCGCACGCCGGTCGTGCCGGTGTCGGTTGCTGTCGCCGTCTCAGCCGAGGGCATGCGTCACCCCCCGCTCCGCGACGTCCGCCCACGCCGCGCGCAGGTCGACGCCGGGTCCGATGCCCGCACTGCGCCATCCGGATGCCTCGGCGCGCGCGAGCGCGTCACCCTGCGGCGCCACCGCCAGGAGCAGCGGGAGCCCGGAATGGTGCGGCACGGCGGCGAGCGCATCCGTCTCCGCGGTGTCGAGCCGGCCCGTGATGACCACGATCGGGCCGGTGCTGATGCCGGTGAACAGCTGCGCGACACGGCCGAGGTCGCTGTCGAGCCGGGCGGTCACCGTCGCGAAGTGGGTCGTCATGGCGTCGACCTGGGCGCTGTCGCCGCCTTCGATCGGGTCCCACAGGACCGTGCCGTCCGAGTCGACGACCTCGACGGAGTATCCCTCCTGCACGAGCCGCGCGACGGCGGAGACGCACGCCGACACGCCCAGCTCGAACAGCGGATCGGCGCCCGGCGCATCCATCGCCTCGGGCGACCAGCGCGACAGGCCGCGGTCGAAGACGACGGATGACTCGGGCGTCGACTCCTGCTCCTCCTGCCGCACCATGAGCGTGTCGCGATGGGCGGAGGCGCGCCAGTGGATGCGCCGCATCGAGTCGCCCGGCAGGTACGAGCGCGGAGTGAGGTTGTCGGACCCCTGCCCGAGCTGGTTCGTCGTCGCGTGCAGGGTGCCGCCCGTGTCGCCCGCGAAGCTCGTGAGCGGCGGCAGCTCGACGACCGCGGGTGCCACGACCACGCGCGTCCGGTCGCCCACGAGGCTCGAACGACGCGCCAGGCCGAACGGGTCGGCCGAGGTGAGCTGCAGGGGTCCGAGCCAGTGCACGCCCCGGCGCAGCGCCTCGAGCTCGTAGCGGAACTCCACCGTGCGGTCGCCGCCGCGCAGCCCGGAGCCGATGGCGGGGAACTCGCCGCTCGCGGGCCCGGCGCCCTGGCTCGACGCACCGGGGGCGAGGGCGCCCTTGGGGAGCGTGTCGCGCCAGGTTCCCGGAGCGGTGGGGAGCGCCGTCCGCACCGCGACCCGCACCGTCACGCTCGTGCTGCGGCCGACCACCGCGACATCCGGCGACAGCGACCGCGAGACGGTCTCGGTGCGCCGCACCGCGTACAGCGACGCGAAGCTGACCGCGACGACGGCGAGCAGCAGCAGCCCGAAGTAGAGGAGCTCGACGAGTCCGAGCTGGTTGGCCACCGCGAAGCACGCGATCGCCAGCACGAGCGCGCCCGTCCCGCGCGGGGTGAGCGGCCAGACGCGTCTCATGGGATCACTGCCGGGCGAGAGGGACCCGCACCGCGCTCGCGATGCGCTCGAGCGTCGCGGTCACGGCGTCGCCGGTGCCGCGGGAACGGGCGCCGCCGGACGCGCGCGTCGGGATGAGGCGGTGCGCCCACACGGGCACGAGGAGGGCGGTGACGTCGTCCGGGATGACGAAGGCCCGGCCGTCCAGCGCCGCCCACACCTTCGCGGCCCGCACCAGCTGCAGCGTGGCGCGGGGGCTCGCGCCGAGCCGCAGGTCGGGGTGGGTGCGGGTCGCCTGCGCGAGCGCGACGACGTACTCCTCGATCGCGGGCGCCACGTGCACGGCGCGGGCCCACGCGATGAGTCCGGACACCTGGCTCGCGTTGATGACGGGCGTGATCGACGCGAGCGGGTTGACCACCTCGCGCTGCCGCAGCATGAGCGCCTCGGACGTGGCATCCGGATACCCCATCGAGATCCGCATCATGAAGCGGTCGCGCTGGGCCTCGGGGAGGGCGTAGGTGCCCTCCATCTCGAGCGGGTTCTGCGTCGCGACGACGAGGAACGGCGAGGGGAGCGGGTGGGTGTCGCCGTCGACGGTGACCTGGCCCTCCTCCATCGCCTCGAGGAGCGCCGACTGGGTCTTCGGGGAGGAACGGTTGATCTCGTCCGCGATGACGAGATTCGCGAAGACGGCACCCTGCTTGAACTCGAACTCCCGGTCGACGGGGTTGAAGACGGAGACGCCGGTCACGTCGCCGGGGAGGAGGTCGGGTGTGAACTGGATGCGGCGGACCGTGGCATCCACCGATGCGGCGAGGGCCCGCGCGAGCATCGTCTTGCCGACGCCCGGCACGTCCTCGATGAGGAGGTGGCCCTCCGCCAGCAGCGCGACGAGGGCCGCGCGCACCGCGGTGGGCTTGCCGTCGATGACCCGGCCGACCGAGTCGAGGATCGCCCGGGTGAACTGCTCGAACGTCTCCGCCGTCGTGGGTGCGGCCGCGGAACGGCTCTGCGCGGCCGAGGCTCGGGTCGTCGGCTCCGCGGAGTCGGCGACGGCCGCCTCACCGGATGTCGTGGTCTGATCCATCGGCTTCCCCCTCGATGCGGGCGCTCGGGTTCGGGCGCTCGGGTTCGGGTACACGGGCGTCGTCGCCCGCGTTATCCGATCGTAACCCGCATGCGTCTGGAGAGGACCGGGAGATGCCTGGGGATCCGGTCCGATTCGGCGGCGCGCCACGGGCCCGGTTAGAATGGGCTCAGCTCTCCGCGAGGCGGCATCCAGGCCAACTCCCCCAGGACGGAAACGTAGCAAGGGTAACCAGGCTCTGCCGGGTTCGCGGAGAGTCTTACTTTTCCCGGCGCCCGCCCTGCGGGGGCGGCCGTCGCGAACGTAGGGTGGACGCGTGGCGCAGAGCATCTTCATCACGTCCGCGGAGGGCCATTCCGGCAAGTCCACGGTGGCGCTCGGCGTCCTGGACGCGCTCAGCCACGCGACCCCGCGGGTCGGGGTGTTCCGCCCCATCGCCCGGTCCACCGCCGAGCGCGACTACGTCCTCGAGATGCTGCTCGCGCACGACGGCGTGGACCTCGACTACGACGCCTGCATCGGCGTCACGTACGACGACGTGCGCCACGACCCGGAGGCCGCGCTCGGGGTCATCGTGGAGCGGTACAACACCGTCGAGGCGCAGTGCGACGCGGTCGTCATCCTCGGCAGCGACTTCACGGATGTCGGCAGCCCCGCCGAGCTCGGCTACAACGCCCGCATCGCCGCCAACCTCGGCGCGCCCGTCCTCCTCGTGCTGGGCGGGCGCTCGCAGCAGGGCCTCGGCGAGCAGCTCGGCGCCACCCACGCGCGCACGCCCGACGAGATGGGGCAGATCGCGACGCTCACCCTGACCGAGCTCGAGCACGCGCGCGCCGACCTCCTCGCCGTCATCGCCAACCGCGCCGATCCCGACCGCCTCGCCGAGACGATCGCCGCCATCGGCGCGGTGGTGGATGCCGCGCCCGCCTTCCGGAAGCAGGAGCCGGCCCGCCGCATCCCGGTGTGGGCCATCCCCGAGGACCGCTTCCTCGTCGCGCCCTCGGTGCGCGGAGTGATGCGCTCGCTCGACGCGACGCTCGTCAAGGGCGACCCCGAGCTCCTCACGCGCGAGGTGCTCGGCGTCGTGATGGCAGGGATGTCGATGGTCAACGTCCTGCCCCGGCTCCTCGAGGGGGCGATCGTCGTGGTCGCGGCAGACCGCACCGAGGTGCTGCTCGCGACGCTCCTCGCCAACGCCTCGGGGACCTTCCCCTCGGTGGCGGGCATCGTCCTCAACGGCCCGTTCCCGCTGCCCGACACGATCGACCGGCTGATCGACGGGCTCGACTCGTCCCTCCCGATCCTCGCGACCGACTTCGGCACCTACGAGACCGCGCTGCGCATCATGGGCACGCGCGGCCGGCTGGCCGCCGACTCGCAGCGCCGCTACGACACGGCGCTCTCGCTCTTCGAGCAGCACGTCGACGTGGAGGAGCTCACGGTCGCGCTCGGCGTCGCCCGCTCGACCGTCGTCACGCCCCTCATGTTCGGCTACCGGCTCATCGAGCGCGCACGGTCGGACCGTAAGCGCATCGTGCTGCCCGAGGGCGACGACGACCGCGTCCTGCGTGCGGCGGCCACCGTCCTCGCCCGCGGCATCGCCGACGTCACGATCCTCGGGGACGAGACCGAGGTGCGCACGCGCGCGACCGAGCTCGGGCTCGATCTGGGGGCGGCGCAGATCCTGAGCCCCTTCGACCCGGAGCACGTCGAGCGGTTCGCCCGCGAGTACGAGCGGCTCCGCGCCCACAAGGGCATGACCTATGCCCGCGCCGCCGACACGGTCACGGACGTCTCCTACTTCGGCACGATGATGGTCCACCTCGGCCTCGCCGACGGCATGGTCTCGGGGGCGGCGCACACCACGGCGCACACGATCCGTCCCGCGTTCGAGATCATCAAGACGAAGCCCGGGGTGTCGGTGGTGTCGAGCGTGTTCCTGATGGCGCTCGCCGACCGGGTGCTCGTGTACGGCGACTGCGCCGTCGTCCCCGACCCCACCTCGGCGCAGCTGGCGGACATCGCCATCTCCTCGGCGGCGACCGCGCAGCAGTTCGGCATCGAGCCGCGCGTCGCGATGCTCTCCTACTCCACCGGCGAGTCGGGAGCCGGTGCCGACGTCGACAAGGTGCGCGAGGCCACCGCGCTCGTGCGCGAGCGGGCGCCCGAGCTCCTCGTGGAGGGGCCGATCCAGTACGACGCGGCGGCCGACGCGGCGGTGGCGAAGGCCAAGCTCCCGGGCTCTTCGGTCGCGGGACGGGCCACGGTGTTCGTGTTCCCCGACCTGAACACCGGGAACAACACGTACAAGGCGGTGCAGCGCTCGGCCGGCGCCGTCGCCATCGGACCGGTCCTGCAGGGCCTCAACAGGCCCATCAACGACCTGTCCCGCGGCGCGCTGGTCGAAGACATCGTCAACACGATCGCGATCACCGCCATCCAGGCCCAGGGAGTGGCATCCGCATGAGCGTCGTCCTCGTCGTCAACAGCGGATCGTCGTCGTTCAAATACCAGCTGCTCGACATGGACGCCGAGACGGTGCTCGCGTCGGGGCTCGTGGAGCGGATCGGAGAGCCGACCGGCGGCGCGTCGCACACCGTCACGGCCGCGGCGCTCGGCGGGGGAGGCGGGGACGGCCCCGTCCCCACGATGCTGGACGCGACCTTCCGCCGGGAGCTGCCGATCCCCGACCACACGGCGGGCTTCCGCGTCATGCTCGAAGCGTTCGCCGAGCACGGGCCGTCGCTCGAGGACCGGGCGCCCGTCGCCGTCGGCCACCGCGTCGTGCACGGCGGGGCGCGGTTCTTCGAGCCGACGCTCATCACGTCGCTCGTCGAGATCAACATCGACGAGCTGTCCGTGCTGGCCCCGCTGCACAACCCCGCGAACCTGGCCGGGATCGTCGCGGCGAAGCACGCCTTCCCCGACGTGCCGCACGTCGCGGTGTTCGACACGGCGTTCCACCAGACGCTCGCCCCCGCGGCCTTCACCTACGCGATCGACGCCGAGCTGGCCGCGCACCACCGCATCCGTCGCTACGGGTTCCACGGGACTTCGCACAAGTTCGTGAGCGAGGAGGCGGCGGCGTTCCTGGGCCGGCCGCTGCCGGAGCTGAAGCAGATCGTGTTCCACCTCGGCAACGGGGCGTCGGTCACCGCGATCGACGGCGGCCGCTCCGTCGACACCTCGATGGGCCTCACCCCGCTCGAGGGCCTCGTGATGGGCACCCGCTCCGGCGACGTCGACCCCGCGGTGCTGCTGCAGCTCGCGCGTCGCGCCGGGCTCGGCATCGACGAGCTCGACGACCTCCTCAACAAGCGCAGCGGGCTGCGGGGCCTGGCCGGGGTGGCCGACATGCGGGACATCCTGGAGCGCGCCGAGCGCGGGGATGCCGCGGCCGCCCTCGCCTTCGACGTCTACGTCCACCGGCTCCGCGCGTACGCCGGCGCCTACTTGGCCCAGCTCGGCGGCGTCGACGTGATCTCGTTCACGGCAGGTGTCGGCGAGAACGCGGCACCGGTGCGGGCGGCGGCGGTCGCGACGCTCGGCTTCGCCGGCGTCGAGCTCGACGACGAGCGGAACGCGGCGCGGGGGCGCGGCATCCGGGTCATCTCCTCCGACGCGTCGGCCGTCGCGGTGCTCGTAGTGCCGACGAACGAGGAGCTCGAGATCGCGCGGCAGACCCTCGCCGTCGCCCAGGCCTGAGCCGCCGGCGTCATCGGCCGGATCCGTCGGAAAAGCAGGCTCGGATGCCGCCCCGGACCTCGGCGAGCCGGACCGGGACCGATTCAGCCTGCCGATCCGACGCCGACCGGCCCGACGACGTCTCCCGGCCGTCGCCGAACCGTCATCGCACAGGGTTCAGACGACGGGTCGCGACCACTACGCTGGCAGGACGGCGCGATGGCGAGCCGCTGCCCGCGAACCGCCCACCTGGAGGCCCGAGAACACTGTGACCGACGCCCTGCCCGACCTCACCGCCTACGACGCGGTGCTGTTCGATCTCGACGGGGTGCTCACCCCCACCGCCGAGGTGCACATGCACGCCTGGGCGACCATGTTCGCGGAGCTGTTCGCCGCGTGGGAGATCACGCCGCCGTACACCGAGCGCGATTACTTCGAGTACCTCGACGGCAAGAAGCGGTACGACGGCGTCGCGAGCCTCTTGCGGAGCCGGTCGGTCGAAGTGCCGTGGGGCGAGCCGTCGGATCCCGAGACGGCGGATACCGTGTGCGGCATCGGCAACCGCAAGAACGCCTACTTCGAGCGTGCGCTGCGCGAGGACGGCATCGCCCCCTACCCGGGTTCGATGCTCCTGATCGAGCGGCTGCGCGCCGCGGGGACGCCCATCGCCGTCGTGTCCAGCTCGAAGAACGCGGAGGAGGTGCTGCGGGTCGCCGGCATCCGCGACCTCTTCCCCGTCGTCATGGACGGCGTCATCGCCGAGCGCGACCACCTCGCGTCCAAGCCCGCCCCCGACGTCTTCGTCGAGGCCGCGCGGATGCTGGGGGTCGACCCCGCGCGCAGCGCCGCCGTAGAGGACGCCCTGAGCGGCGTGCAGTCCGCGGCCGCAGGAGGCTTCGGACTCGTCGTGGGCGTCGACCGCGGCGTGGGCGCGGACGACCTCGTCGCCGCGGGGGCGGATGTCGTCGTCGACGACCTCGCGGCCTTCGCGGCCTGATCCCGAAACCCTCCAGACCTTTCCCGGAACCATCGAGACAGGAACCCGAATGATCGACCGCGACCGCTTCCCCGTGGACCCCTGGCGCCTCGTCGAGACCAGCTTCGACGTCGACTCCGCCGGAGTGACCGAGACGCTGTTCGCCGTGGGCAACGGCTATCTCGGCCTGCGAGGCAACCACCCCGAGGGGCGTCATGCGCAGGAGCAGGGCACCTTCATCAACGGCTTCCACGAGACGTTCCCGATCCGCCATGCCGAGCAGGCGTACGGCTTCGCCGAGGTCGGCCAGACGATCATCAACGCACCCGACGCGAAGGTCATGCGGGTCTACGTCGACGACGAGCCGCTGTCGCTCGACGTCGCCGACATGCGCGAGTACAGCCGCGTCCTCGACATGCGCGACGGCGTGCTGCGCCGGCACATCCTCTGGAACACGCCGAGCGGCAAGCAGGTCAAGATCGACTTCGAGCGGATGGTGTCGTTCGAGGCCAAGCACCTCGCGATCATGAGCGTCGAGGTGACCGTCCTGAACGCGGATGCGCCGGTGACCGTGAGCTGCCAGGTGCTGAACCGGCAGGACGGCGAGGACGTGTACGGCGGGACGCCGTCGGTGCCGCGCAAGGCCGGCTTCGATCCGCGCAAGGCGGAGCGCATCCAGGAGCGGGTGCTCCAGCCGCAGGAGTTCTGGCAGGACAAGCTCCGGTCCGCCCTGAGCTTCCGGGCGACCGACTCGGGCATGACGATGGCCGTGATCGCGGACCACATCGTGGAGACGGAGTCCGAGTACTCGGCCCGCACGCTCATCGAGCCGGACATCGCGAAGAACGTCTTCCGCGTGCAGGCGAAGGCGGGCGTCCCGGTCAAGGTGACGAAGCTCGTCAGCTACCACACCTCCCGCGGGGTGCCCGCGCGCGAGCTCGTCGACCGCTGCCGTCGCACCATCGACCGGGCGATGGCAGAGGGGGTCGCCGTCCAGTTCGAGCGCCAGCGGGCGTGGCTCGCCGCGTTCTGGGAGCGGTCGGACGTGCGCATCGGGGGACGCGACGAACTGCAGCAGGCGGCGAGGTGGTGCCTGTTCCAGCTGGCGCAGGCGGCCGCGCGGGCCGACAGCCTCGGCATCCCCGCAAAGGGCGTCACCGGCTCCGGCTACAGCGGCCACTACTTCTGGGACACCGAGATCTACGTGCTGCCGTTCCTCGCGTACACGACCCCGCAGTGGGCGCGCAACGCGCTGCGGATGCGGTACCTCATGCTCCCGGCGGCGCGACGGCGCGCGTTCCAGCTGAACGAGGCGGGCGCGCTGTTCCCGTGGCGCACGATCAACGGCGAGGAGGCGTCGGCCTATTACGCCGCCGGCACCGCGCAGTACCACATCAACGCCGACGTGAGCTATGCGCTCGCGAAGTACGTGCGCGCCACCGGGGACGTGGACTTCCTCTACCGCGAGGGCGTCGACGTCGCCGTGGAGACGGCTCGCCTGTGGGCCACGCTCGGCTTCTGGCGGAGCAACGGGGGCACGGAGAGCTTCCACATCCACGGCGTGACCGGCCCGGACGAGTACACGACGGTCGTCAACGACAACCTCTTCACGAACGTGATGGCGCGGTTCAACCTGCGCTTCGCGGCCCACACCGTGCGCGACATGCAGGAGGTCGACGGCGAGACGTACCGGCTCATGGTCGACCGCCTCGGGCTGGACCCGTCCGAGCCGGAGGCGTGGGAGCGCGCCGCCGACGCGCTGCACATCCCGTACAGCGAGGCGCTGGGCATCCACCCGCAGGACGAGGTCTTCCTCGAGAAGGAGGTGTGGGACCTCGAGCGCACGCCTCCGGAGCAGCGCCCGCTCATGCTGCACTTCCACCCGCTGGTGATCTACCGGTACCAGGTGCTCAAGCAGGCGGATGTCGTGCTGGCGCTGTTCCTGCAGGGCAACCACTTCACGGCCGAGGAGAAGCTCGCCGACTTCGAGTACTACGACCCGATGACCACGGGCGACTCGACGCTGTCGGCGGTCGTGCAGGCGATCCTGGCGGCGGAGGTGGGGTACCAGGACCTCGCGCTGGAGTACTTCGACCAGTCGCTGTTCGTCGACCTCGCCGACCTGCACCACAACGCGTCGGACGGCGTGCACGTGGCGTCGGCGGGCGGGGTCTGGACGGCGCTCGTCTCGGGCTTCGGCGGCATGCGCGACCACTTCGGCGACCTGACCTTCGATCCCCGGCTGCCCGCGGACTGGACGGAGCTGTCGTACGTGCTGCACTGGCACGGCACGCGTCTCGGGGTGACCGTGACCGCGGATGCCCTGTCCATCGTGGCCGGCGAGGGCGACGCCGTGTCGTTCTCGGTGCGCGGTGCGGGCTACACGGTCCAGGGTGGCGAGACGGTCGTGATCCCGCTGGCCGATCAGGGACCGGTGATCGCCGGGAAGCCCTCGCTGCGCGAGGTGATCGGGGAGCGCCGCGAGGACGGGACGCTGCTGTCGGCGTCGATTCCAACGGTGACGACGACGATCCCGATCATCACGACCGAGATCCCCACGGTCGGCGAGGTGACCGACGCCGTCGACGCATGATCGTCGTCGTGCCGGTCGCGCTGCGACCCGTCTCGGTGTCGCGGGCAACCCGTAGGCTGTGGGGGTGACCACCGCTCTCTACCGCCGCTACCGACCGGAGTCGTTCGGCGAGATGATCGGGCAGTCCCAGGTCACCGAGCCGCTGATGACGGCGCTGCGGACCGATCGGGTGGGCCACGCGTACCTCTTCTCCGGCCCGCGCGGCTGCGGCAAGACGACGTCGGCGCGCATCCTCGCCCGCTGCCTCAACTGCGCCCAGGGCCCGACCGACACGCCCTGCGGCGTGTGCGACAGCTGCGTCGAGCTGGGGCGCGGCGGGGGCGGCTCGCTCGACGTCGTCGAGATCGACGCGGCCAGCCACAACGGCGTCGACGATGCGCGCGACCTGCGCGAGCGCGCGGTGTTCGCGCCGGCCCGCGACCGCTTCAAGATCTTCATCCTCGACGAGGCGCACATGGTGACGCCGCAGGGCTTCAATGCGCTGCTGAAGCTCGTCGAGGAGCCGCCCGACCACGTCAAGTTCATCTTCGCGACGACCGAGCCCGAGAAGGTCATCGGCACGATCCGTTCGCGCACGCACCACTACCCGTTCCGTCTCGTGGCTCCGGCGGCGATGCTCGAGTACGTCGGCACCCTGTGCGAGCAGGAGGGCGTGACGGTCGAGCCGGGCGTGCTGCCGCTCGTCGTGCGCGCGGGCGGCGGGTCGCCGCGCGACACGCTGTCGCTGCTCGATCAGCTCATCGCCGGGTCCGAGGGGACGGTCGTGACCTACGAGCGCGCGGTGTCGCTCCTCGGCTACACGCACGCCGAACTGCTGGACGCCGTCGTCGACGCGTTCGGTGCGGGGGATGCGGCGGCCGCGTTCTCCGCGGTCGACCGGGTCGTGCAGACCGGGCAGGATCCGCGCCGGTTCGTCGACGATCTGCTCGAGCGCCTGCGCGACCTCATCGTGATCGCCGCGACCGGCCAGGGGGCGGCGGCCGTGCTGCGCGGCGTCCCCGCCGACGAGCTGGAGCGGATGTCGCGTCAGGCGGCGGTCTTCGGAGCCGAGCGCCTGTCGCGCATCGCCGATCTCGTCGTCGGGACGCTCGACGAGATGACCGGCGCCACCTCGCCGCGACTGCAGCTCGAGCTCATGATCGCCCGCGTGCTCGCCCATGGCGGCGTCGGCGGTCAGAGCGTTCCCGTTGCCGTTGCCGTTGCCGCCCCTTCTCCCGCCGCATCTGCCGCCCCGACTCCTGCGCCCGCTCCAGCCGCTGTGCCTGCTCCTGCCGCTGTGCCTGCTCCTGCCGCTGTGCCTGCTCCTGTCGCGGCGGAGGTAGCCGAGGCGGCCGCAGCGCCCGCGACCGCCGCCGCGCCCGCCCCCGAGGCGACCCCCGTCGCGGCGCCCGCGGACGAGGGCGACGAGGTGCCCGCGGCATCCGCACCGGCGCTCGCGCCCGTCGCGCCCGGTCCGGTCACGCTGCAGCACATGCGCGATGCGTGGCCCGAGGTGCTGCAGCAGCTCGAGGGAATCAGCCGCGCGTCGTGGCTCATCGCGTCGGTCGCGAACGTGGCGGGGCTCGACGACGATGTCCTCACCCTGACGTTCCGCAGCCAGAGCGACGTGCAGAAGTTCAAGCAGCGCAACGCCGGGGCGGGGCCGAGCGAAGACCTGCGGTCCGCGATCCAGAGCGTGCTCGGCCTGCGCGTGAAGTACATCGCCCGCCAGGATGCCGAGGCGCCCGCGCCGCGCGCCGACGCGGACCCGCCCCCCGACGCCGATCCGCATCCGGACGCCGATCCCGGCCCTGACGCGCCCGAGGGCACTGCGCCGGCGGATCCGTCGCCGCCCGAACCCCGGATCGCCGCCCCCGCGCCGGCGTCAGCTCCGCCGACCGCCGCTCCGCCGGCGCCCCGCGCGACGCGCCCGGCCGCGCCGTCGGCGGAACGTCGGGTGGCCTCCGCCGCGGCACCCGCGCCGGTCACCGAGTGGGCCGTCGCGCCGATCCCGACCGACGCGGGCGGTGAGACCTCGACGTCCCTCGGGTCCGCGTCGGCCGCGGCGACCCCGGCGCAGTTCGCCGTGGACGACGACCCAGAGGACGCGGCATCCGCCCGCGCGCGGGTCGCGACGCTCGCCCCGGTGCGTGAGGGGGAGGTGCTCCCGGCCGACGAGGTCGAGACCTCGCTCGAACCCGACGACGACGAGCAGGAGGCGGAGGCCCTCTCGGTCGACGTCCCGGTCCCGCCGGTGATCGCCCCGCCCACGACCTCTCTCCGCGAGGACGGCGTGCAGCGCGTCGGCGAGGCCGTGATCCGGCAGGTGCTCGGCGCGCGATTCGTGCGCGAGGAGCCCTACGAGCCGCCCACGAGGTTCAGCTAGCCCATGTACGACGGCATCGTCCAAGACCTGATCGACGAGTTCGGCCGGCTGCCGGGCATCGGCCCGAAGTCCGCGCAGCGCATCGCGTTCCACATCCTGCAGACGCCCGACTTCGACGTCGCGCGCCTCTCCGTCCTGCTCGGCGAAGTGCGTGAACGCGTACGGTTCTGCGAGATCTGCGGGAACGTGTCCGAGCAGGAGCGCTGCACGATCTGCCGCGACCCGCGACGCAACCAGACGCTCATCTGCGTCGTGGAGGACGCGAAGGACGTCGCCGCGATCGAGCGCACGCGCGAGTTCCGCGGCCTCTACCACGTGCTGGGCGGCGCGATCAGCCCGATCGGCGGTGTGGGGCCGGACGACCTGCGCATCACGCAGCTCATGCAGCGGCTCGCCGACGGCACCGTGCAGGAGGTCATCCTGGCCACCAATCCCAACCTCGAGGGCGAGGCGACCGCGACCTACCTCAGCCGGCTGCTTCACACGCTCGAGATCACCGTCACGCGGCTGGCGTCCGGCCTGCCCGTCGGAGGCGACCTCGAGTACGCCGACGAGGTCACCCTCGGTCGCGCCTTCGAGGGCCGTCGCTCGGTCTGACGATGAGCGCACGGGGCTGGTGGCTCTTCGCCGCGATGGCGGTGATCTGGGGGCTTCCGTACCTGTTCATCAAGGAGGCCGTGGACTCCTTCTCGCCGGCCGCCGTCGTCGCAGGACGGACGCTCGTGGGGGCGCTCCTCCTCCTGCCGATCGCACTGCACCGCCGAGCGTTCGGGCCCGCGCTCCGGATGTGGCCGTGGGTGCTCGCGTTCGGGGCGATCGAGATGGCGGGCCCGTTCTTCCTCCTCGGGCACGCCGAGCAGACGATCTCGTCCGGTCTCACCGGGCTCCTCGTCGCGACCGTCCCGCTGTTCGCGGCCATCATCGCGGCGTTCCGCGGCGATCGACGGGCGCTCCGTCCGTTGCGGGCACTCGGTCTCGTCGTCGGGTTCGGCGGCGTCGCGGTGATCGTCACGGGCGAGGGCTTCGCCGTGCGGGGGGACGCCGCGGGGCTCATCGCCGTCGGAGAGGTGCTGCTCGTCGCGATCATGTACGCGACCGCTCCGTTCATCGTGGCGACCAAGCTCAAGGACGTGCCGTCGCTGGGCTCGATCACCCTGTCGCTGGGCGCAGTGGGCATCGCCTACCTGCCGATCGCCCTGCTCACCCAGCACCAGGTGCCCACGGTGCGCAGCACGGTGTCGCTCGCGGCGCTCGCCGTGATCTGCACCGCCGTCGCCTTCATCGCGTTCTTCGCCCTCATCGCCGAGATCGGCCCGGTGCGCGCGCCGCTCTTCACGTACATCAACCCGGTCGTGGCGATCCTGCTCGGCGTCGTGGTGCTCGGCGAGCAGCTCACGCCCGGGCTCCTCGTCGGCTTTCCCCTGGTGCTCGTGGGCTGCTGGCTCGCGGCGACGGGCGGCCGCCTGCGGCGCGTCGCCGAACCCGACCTCGCCGGGCCCGACCTCGCCGTCACGTCCGCGACCCCGATCGCCCCCGTCCCGGTCGACCCTCCGACCGAGCCCTCGCCTCGCTGATCCTCCGCTGAGCCGGACCCGGTCAGCGCAGCACTTCGACGAGCACGATCCACGACACCACGAGGGCGACCACGATCGCGAGGATGGATCCGGTCGCGATCAGGAAGAAGCCCGCCGGTGCCTCGGCGAGGAGCAGGATGCCGCCTGTCGCGTAGGCCGCCGGCGGCAGGAATCCGACCGCGGACTTGAGCACCCGCATCCGGTTCTCGGGGTGATGGTTCTGCACGATCCGGACGGTCGCCGCGACCTGGAAGACCAGCGCGGCCGCGGTCCCGGCGAGCAGGATCGCGCCGTACCACGGGTCGGTGATGCCCGGGATGAGGCCGGCCGCCGACGCGATGATCGCCAGCACGAGCGTCGCGATCGACGACGCCAGCCGTGCGGTGAGCGATTCGGCCTTGATGATGTCGGCGATGTTGACGCTCGCCGCGACGATCACGAGGCCTGCGAGGGCCGCCGTCGCTCCCGCCATCGCGACGTTGAACTCGCTCCAGGTCGCGATCTGCTCCATGGCGGAATGCTATCCGTGGGCGGCCACGGGGGTCGACGGTGACGCCGAGCGCGATCACGCCGGGCCCCGACACATGGCGGGGACGGCATCCGGCCGTCCGTAAGATGGTGCGTTGGGCGCGGCATCCGCTCGGCCCCCGCGCGCGAGCGGCGCGCGGCATCCCGGGGAGTTCCATCGTGGCGCTGATCGTGCAGAAGTACGGCGGGTCGTCCGTCGCCGACGCGGAGAGCATCAAGCGGGTCGCGAAGCGCATCGTCGACACCCGCCGGGCCGGCCACGACGTCGTCGTCGCCGTGAGCGCGATGGGCGACACCACGGACGAGCTCCTCGACCTCGCCGCTCAGGTCGCGCCCATCCCGGCGCCGCGCGAGCTCGACATGCTGCTCTCCAGCGGCGAGCGGATCTCGATGGCGCTGCTCGCGATGGCGATCCATTCGATGGGCTTCGAGGCGCGCTCGTTCACCGGCAGCCAGGCGGGCATGATCACGGATGCCACGCACGGCGCCGCCCGCATCGTCGACGTCACCCCGATACGCCTCCGCGAAGCCCTGGACGAGGGCGCGATCGTCATCGTCGCGGGCTTCCAGGGCTTCAATCGCGACACCCGCGACATCACCACGCTCGGTCGCGGCGGCTCGGACACGACCGCCGTGGCGCTCGCCGCCGCGCTCGAGGCGGACGTGTGCGAGATCTACAGCGACGTCGAAGGCGTCTTCACCGCCGACCCCCGCGTCGTCCCGAAGGCCCGCAAGCTCGACGCGATCTCCAGTGAGGAGATGCTCGAGCTCGCCGCGAACGGGGCGAAGGTCTTGTACATCCGCGCCGTCGAGTACGCGCGCCGTCACGGCGTGCTGATCCACGCACGCTCCACGTTCAGCTCGGCGGAGGGCACGCTCGTCGTCGACGGCGCCCGGCGCGCCGAGATCCTCGCCAAGGGAGAGCACATGGAAGAGCCCGTCGTCGCCGGTGTCGCGACCGATCTCAGCCAGGCCAAGATCACCGTCATCGGGGTCCCCGACGTGCCGGGCAAGGCGGCCGAGATCTTCAAGATCGTCGCCAAGTCGGGCGCGAACGTCGACATGATCGTGCAGAACGTCTCGGCGGCATCGACCGGCCGCACCGACATCTCCTTCACACTGCCCAAGTCCGACGCGTCCGCCGCGCTCAAGGCGCTCGCGGGCGAGCAGCACGACGTCGGGTTCGCGAGCCTCGTCCACGACGACCAGATCGGCAAGCTCTCCGTCGTCGGCGCCGGCATGCGCACCCACTCGGGCGTGTCCGCCACGCTGTTCGAGGCGCTCTCGATCGCGGGGATCAACATCGAGATGATCTCGACGTCCGAGATCCGCATCTCGGTGGTCGTGCGCGGCGACGACCTCGCCGAAGCCGCACGGGTGGTGCATACCGCCTACGGCCTCGACGGCGACGCCGAGGCCGTCGTCTACGCCGGCACCGGGCGCTGAGCGGGTGCACGAGCCCATCCGCTGACGGGCAGAACTCCACGGGTTCGTGTCGGAGACGAGCGACCCGCGGTGTGTCGCGGCGGAGCACATGCGCATCCGTGGAGTTCTGCACACGGAGTGCGCGGCTGCGCACGCGTCACATGGCCCGGCCGGCATCGCGGCCTCGGTAGAATCGGGGTTCCCCCTGAGCGAACACGAGGATCCGTCATGACCCGCATCTCCGACTCTGGACTCTCCGTCGCCGTCGTCGGCGCCACCGGACAGGTGGGCACCGTCATGCGCGACATCCTCGCCGAGCGCTCGTTCCCGATCCGCGAGCTGCGGCTGTTCGCAACGTCGCGCTCCGCCGGCACCGCTGTGCACTTCGGCGGTGAGACGGTCATCATCGAGGACGTCGCCACCGCCGACCCGGCGGGCATCGACATCGCCCTCTTCTCCGCCGGCGCCACCGGCAGCCGCGCGCACGCCCCGCGCTTCGCCGAGGCCGGCGCGGTCGTGATCGACAACTCCAGCGCGTGGCGCATGGACCCCGACGTGCCCCTCGTGGTGAGCGAGGTCAACCCGCACGCGATCGCCGAGGCGCGCAAGGGCATCATCGCGAACCCGAACTGCACGACCATGGCCGCGATGCCGGTCCTGAAGGTGCTGGATGCCGCAGCCGGCCTCGAGCGCCTCATCGTCAGCACGTACCAGGCCGTGTCGGGCTCGGGGCTGGCGGGTGCCGAGGAGCTCCTCGGCCAGGTCGAGGCGGTCGTCGCGCAGGACGACGCGATCGAGCTCGTCCACCGCGGCGATGCCGTCGACTTCCCCCAACCGGAGAAGTACGTGGCCCCGATCGCGTTCGACGTGATCCCGTTCGCCGGCAACCTCGTCGACGACGGCGACAACGAGACCGACGAGGAGAAGAAGCTCCGCAACGAGAGCCGGAAGATCCTCGAGCTCCCCGACCTCCGCGTCGCGGGAACGTGCGTGCGCGTTCCCGTCTTCACGGGGCACTCGCTGAGCATCAACGCCGAGTTCGCCCGCGACATCACGCCCGACCACGCTCGCGCGCTCCTGTCGAGCGCCCCTGGCGTCGCACTGGAGGAGATCCCCACGCCGCTGCAGGCCGCGGGCACCGATCCGAGCTACGTCGGGCGCATCCGCGCCGACCAGTCCGCCCCCGAAGGCAAGGGTCTCGTGCTGTTCATCAGCAACGACAACCTGCGCAAGGGTGCGGCCCTGAACGCGGTCCAGATCGCGGAGCTCGTCGCGGCTCGCCTCGGGGCGAACGCCTGATCCTCTCCCGCACCCCGCGGTTCGCCGCGGCGGGCCTGTCGCTTCTGCTGGCGTCGGCGCTGGCCGGATGCGCCGGACCGACATCGAGCTCTCCTTCGCGCGCGTCCGTGCCCGCGGCATCCGGACCGGCGGTATCGGCGCCCGAGCCTGCGGCGTCCGGTGTCGTCGCACTCCCGCCCGCCGGCGGTCGCGTCGACTACCAGCTGGGCGGCGCGTACGACCCGCCGCCGGGCGTGACCATCGTGACCCGCGACCGGACCGCGTCGCCGGCGAAGGGCGTCTACAACATCTGCTACGTCAACGCCTACCAGGCCCAGCCGGGGGAGGGCGCCACCTGGCGGGGCGCGAACGCCGACCTGCTGCTGCGGGATGCCTCGGGTCGAGAGGTGATCGACGAGGACTGGGGCGAGCCGCTGCTCGACACCTCCACCGCGACGAAGCGGGTCCGTCTGGGGGCGATCGTGGGCGCGTGGATCGACGGCTGCGCCCGCGTCGGGTTCGACGCCGTCGAGCCGGACAACCTCGACTCCTGGACGAGGTCGCATGGCCTGCTCACCGCGAAGGCCAACCTCGCGTTCGCCCAGCTGCTCGCCGAGCGGGCGCGCGCCGTCGGCCTCGCGATCGCGCAGAAGAACGCAGGCGAGATCTCCGCCGCCGCCCACCGCGCCGGCATGGACTTCGCCGTCGCCGAGGAGTGCGAGCACTACCGCGAGTGCGGTCTGTATACGGACGTCTACGGTGACCACGTCATCGAGATCGAGTACGCCGATCAGCCGAAGTCCGACTTCTCCCGCGCCTGCGCCGCGCGAGGGGATCGGATCTCCGTCGAGCGGCGGGATCGCGACGTCGTGCCGGCCGGCCACGACGGCTACCTGGCGCAATGGTGCTGACGGGGGGCACCCCGGCCGCACCTAGAATCGTATGGTGACAGAATCCGTCGACGTGCTGCTGATCGGTGGCGGCATCATGAGCGCCACCCTGGGAACCCTGCTCCACGAGCTTCAGCCCGACTGGAAGATCGCCGTTGTCGAGCGGCTCTCCGATGTCGCGCAGGAGAGCTCGAACGCGTGGAACAACGCGGGCACCGGGCACGCCGCGCTGTGCGAGCTCAACTACACGCCCGCCGGACCCGACGGGTCGATCGACCCGTCCAAGGCGATCTCGATCAACGAGCAGTTCCAGCAGAGCCGCCAGCTCTGGTCGTCGCTCGTCGAGCGCGGCGTGCTGGACGCCCCCACGACGTTCATCAACTCCACCCCCCACATGACGTTCGTGCGCGGCGAGAAGGATGTCGCGTTCCTCAAGGCGCGGTACGAGGTGCTCAAGGAGCAGCCGCTGTTCGCCGGCATCGAGTACAGCGAGGACTCGCGCGTCATCAACCAGTGGGCGCCCCTCCTCATGCAGAAGCGTCGCAAGGGGGAGCCGTTCGCGGCGACGCGCGTGCCGGCCGGCACCGACGTCGACTTCGGCGCTCTCACGCGGCAGCTCTTCGACCACCTGCAGGAGGACGGCGTCCAGGTGGCGACCAACACCGAGGTGAAGAACCTCACGAAGCAGGCGGACGGCACGTGGCTGGTCTCGTACCGCCGCACGATCGGTCGTGCGCCGGGTCGCATCCGCGCGAAGTTCGTGTTCGTCGGGGCCGGCGGCTGGGCGCTCAAGCTCCTGCAGAAGTCGGGCATCGACGAGATCAAGGGCTTCGGCTGCTTCCCGATCGGCGGGCAGTGGCTGCACACGAACGACCCGGCCCTCGTCGCCCAGCATCAGGCCAAGGTCTACTCGCAGGCGTCGGTCGGCGCGCCGCCGATGTCCGTCCCGCACCTGGACACCCGCATGGTCGACGGGCAGGCATCCCTCCTCTTCGGTCCGTTCGCGACGTTCAGCCCGAAGTTCCTCAAGACGGGCTCGATGTGGGACATCGTGACGCAGGTCCGTCCGAGCAACCTCGGCAGCATGCTCAAGGTCGCCGCCACGAACTTCGACCTCATCCGCTACCTCGTGGGCGAGCTCGCCAAGAACCATCGCCGCAAGGTCGACAGCCTCCGCACGTTCATGCCCTCCGCGAAGGATGAGGACTGGTCGCTCCTCCAGGCGGGGCAGCGCGCGCAGGTCATGAAGGACGGCAAGCTGCAGTTCGGCACCGAGGTCGTCGCCGCAGGCGACGGCACCATCGCCGGACTCCTCGGCGCGTCTCCTGGCGCCTCCACCGCGGTCCCGATCATGCTCGGGCTCCTGGCCTCGTGCTTCCCCGACAGCATCGCGGCGTGGGAGCCGAAGCTGAGAGAGCTCATCCCCACGTACGGCGAGAAGCTCAATCCTCAGCCGGCCCTCGCCGCAGAGACGATGGCCGAGACCGCGTCGGCGTTGCAGCTGACCGCCTGACGGCATCCCGACGGTGGCCAAACTCTACTTCCGCTACGGAGCGATGAACTCCGGGAAGTCCACCGCCCTCCTGCAGGCCGCGTACAACTACGAGGAACGCGGCCAGCACGTGCTCCTCGCGAAGCCCGCGATCGACACGAAGGGCGCCGAGCAGATCTCGAGCCGACTCGGGGTCGCGCGTGACGTCGACTTCCTGATCGCGCCGGACGCCGATGTGCGCGCACTGTTCGCCGAGCACCGCGCCCGCGTGCGGAAGGATGTCGCGGCGCTGATCCCGGAGTCGGATGCCACGGCCGACGTCGCGTGCCTCATGATCGACGAGGCGCAGTTCCTGACGCCCGAGCAGGTCGACGATCTCCTCCGCATCACGGTGGATGACGGCATCCCGGTGCTCGCTTACGGCATCCGCACCGATTTCCGCACGCAGGCGTTCCCCGGGTCGCGCCGCCTGCTCGAGCTCGCGCACAGCCTCGAGGAGCTCAAGACGATCTGCCGGTGCGGACGCAAGGCGATCTTCAACGCCCGCCTGGTCGGCGGCAGGTTCGTGTTCGACGGCGACCAGGTCGCGATCGACGAGCTCACGGCCGACCGCGTCACCTACGAGTCGATGTGCGCGCAGTGCTACCTGCGCGAGTCCGGCGGCCGGCTCGACTGATCGGCGCAGGCGCCGTCCCGGCCTCGCCCGTACCGTTCTCAGGATTAGCGCCCGTGAGGCCGATCACCCGTCGCGTGATTCCGGGGTTGCAGGCGCTGCCGACGGCCGTCGATCCTGAGAACGGTACGTGTCGTGAGGCCAGCGGGAGTGAGCACCGTCAGGCGCGGGCTTCCTCTTCGCGTCCGCGGCGCGGCGGCCAGGGGACGAGCATCGACGTCGTGCGCTGGTATTCGCGGTACGCCGGGTACTTGGCGGCGGAGATGGACTCGGTGAAGACGGTCGAGCCGATGAACAGGATGCTCAGCAGTGCCGCCCCCACGACGGTCCAGTTCAGCGCGCCGCCCCAGAATCCGAGACCCGACGCCACGGCCGCGGTCGCGCCCATCAGGTAGAGCGCCCACCACTGGGCCTGCTCGCTGAAGAAGTTCGGGTGCCTGCTGAAGCGGAAGAGTCCTGTCGAGACGAAGCCCGGTGCGAGATCACCGCCTGCCGCGTGCTTGGCGCGGTGGAAGTTCCACTGCTGCTGATCGGCCACGAACTCGCCCACGAGGAACACGAGGAACAGCACGGCGAACAGCACGTCCCAGCCGTTGAGCGGTGCGGGATGCTGCCACGCCACGAAGGCGGGAAGCGTGATGAGCACGAGCAGCGCGTTCTGGTACAGCACGATGAACAGGAGGTTGAACACCTGGAACTGCCAGGGCGTCATGCGACCCCGCAGGATCGCCCACCGGTAGTCCTCCATCCCGGTGTAACCGCCCTTGCGTGCGAAGTTGAACGTGAGGCGTGCGCCCCACAGCGTCACGAGCACGGCCATCAGGAGGAGGCGTCCGGCATCCTTCCCGTCGACGAGGGCGGAGATCGCGAAGATCCACACGTAGACCACCGGTACGACAGACCAGATGCGGTCGACCCACGACGTGTCCTTCGTGATGAGGGACGCGATCCAGCAGAAGGCGCACACGGCGCCGAAGACGATGAGGACGAGCAGCAGGGGATCCACGGGTACAGCGTACGGCTGTTGCATGGTCAGACCACAGTGGCTATTGTGGTCTGACCACAGAAGGAGGCCTCGTGGCAGAGACCGCCACGCCGGCGCGTGCCTGGCGCATCGTGCTCGAGAGGATCGAGAGCGACCTGCTCGACGGCCGACTCGCGCCCGGCGACCACCTGCCCCCCGAGCGCGAGCTCGCCGCCAGCCTGGGCGTGGGCCGCTCCAGTGTGCGCGAGGCCCTGCGCGTCCTCGACGTCCTCGGGCTCATCCGCACGGCGACCGGATCGGGCCCGTCGTCGGGGGCCATCGTCATCGCGACTCCGCGCGGCGGGATGGCGGCGCTCCTGCGTCTCCAGGTCGCCGCGCAGGGCTTCCCCCTCGAGGACGTCATGCGGACGCGCCTGATCCTCGAGTCGGCCGTCGCGGAGGTTCTCGCCGAGGAGGGGGGCGTGCTCACCGACGCGCTCGCGGCGCTGGACGCCATGGATGCACCGGGGCTCACGCCGGAGGAGTTCCTCGCCCTCGACGCCGCGTTCCATCGCGCGCTGGCCGACGCATCCGGGAACGCCGTCGTCGCGGCGATGATGTCGGGGCTCCGTGAGGCGATCGAGTCGTACGTCGTCGCGGGCGCAGCGCGCATCGACGACTGGGATGCCACGGCCGACCGGCTGCGCCACGAGCACCGGGACATCGTCGCGGCCGTGTTAGCCCACGAGCCGGAGCGGGCTCGCGCGCTCCTCCGCGATCACATCACCGGCTACTACGCCCACGCGGGCCTCACCCGCGACTGACGAAAGGACCGCCATGGTCGCCCGACAGCTGCCGAAGCCGGCAGAGCTCCTCGAGCTCATGCAGTTCAAGAAGCCCGAGCTCGACGGGCGCAGACGTCGGCTCGACGCCGCCCTCACGATCGCCGATCTGCGCGCCATCGCGAAGCGTCGCACCCCGAAGGCAGCCTTCGACTACACCGACGGCGCCGCGGAGGGCGAGCTGTCGCTGAGCCGCGCACGCCAGGCGTTCGAGGACGTGGAGTTCCACCCCGGGATCCTGCGCCCGGCCCCCGCGGTGGACACGTCGACGACGATCCTCGGCGGTCCGTCGGCTCTGCCGTTCGGCATCGCGCCGACCGGGTTCACGCGCCTCATGCAGACCGAGGGCGAGGTCGCGGGGGCCTCGGCCGCCGGGGCCGCGGGCATCCCGTTCACGCTCTCGACCCTCGGGACGACCTCCATCGAGGGGGTGAAGGCGGCGAACCCGCACGGACGCAACTGGTTCCAGCTCTACGTCATGCGCGACCGCGACATCTCGTACGGCCTCGTGGAGCGGGCGGCCGCCGCGGGCTTCGACACCCTGATGTTCACCGTGGACACTCCGGTCGCCGGCGCGCGCCTGCGCGACAAGCGCAACGGCTTCTCCATCCCGCCGCAGCTCACGCTCGGCACGATCGTCAACGCCATCCCGCGGCCGTGGTGGTGGTACGACTTCCTGACGACGCCGAAGCTCGAGTTCGCCTCGCTGTCGTCCACGGGCGGCACGGTGGGGGAGCTGCTCGACGCCGCGATGGATCCCACCATCAGCTACGACGACCTCGCCGTGATCCGCGCGATGTGGCCGGGGAACATCGTGATCAAGGGCGTGCAGAACGTCGAGGACTCGAAGCGGCTCGTCGACCTCGGCATCGACGGTGTCGTCCTCTCGAACCACGGCGGCCGCCAGCTCGACCGCGCGCCCATCCCGTTCCACCTGCTCCCGCAGGTCGTGCGCGAGGTGGGCAAGGATGCCACGATCATGGTCGACACCGGCATCATGAACGGCGCCGACATCGTGGCATCCGTCGCGCTGGGCGCGAAGTTCACGCTCATCGGCCGTGCGTACCTGTACGGGCTCATGGCCGGAGGGCGTCAGGGGGTCGACCGAACGATCGCGATCCTGCGGGGCGAGATCGAGCGGACGATGAAGCTCCTGGGCGTCTCGTCGCTCGCCGAGCTCGAGCCGAAGCACGTGACGCAGCTCACCCGCCTGGTGCCCGTGCCTCAGCCGGCAGCGCCCCGCGCGACCCGCCCGCGCGCGTCTGCGAAGGCCTGAGCGCGTCGCGGCGCCCGCCGCGCGGTCCGCGTCAGCGGGGATGAGCAGAATCGCGGATGCCGCGGGCGAATCCCGTCCGCGATCCTGCGCATCTCCGCAGTTCTGTGCGGCGCCTACAGCGTCGGCAGGAGATCGTCGAGGAACGCCGCGGTGTCCTCCCAGCCGGTGACGGCGTGGCAGGCGACGCCGAGGGCGAGCACCGGGTAGTCGTTCCCGTCGGGGTCGAGGCGGTCGCCGACGAACAGCATCTCGTCGAGGGGGATGCCGGTCTGCTCGGCGAGGCGCTGCATACCGTACGCCTTGTCGATGCCCCGGTGGGTGATGTCGACGCTCGTCGAGCCGCCGGAGCGGACCTCGAGGTCGGGGATGCGCGCGGCGACGGCGGCGCGCAGCGCGTTCTTGCGCTCACCGGTCGGATCCCACGCGAGCTTCGCGCCGAGCGGGGCGCGCTGGCCCAGGGCGGAGAAGGTGATCTGCGAGCCCCGGTCCTCGAGGATGGGCCCCCAGGTGTCGCTCTCCCACAGGCCGAGGCGGCGCGCCTCCTCCTCGACGGCAGCGAGGGCGCGGGCCTTCTCGTCGTCGCTGAGGGTGTGCGCGTAGACCGTGCGGATGCCGTCTTCGTCGATCCGGTAGTACTGCGTCCCGCACGTGGGCAGCAGATGGATGCGGCTGCGCACGGCCGTCGACGCCGCGGGGAGGCGATCCACCACCTGCGTCTCGAACTGCGCGAGCTGGCCGCCGGAGATGACGGCAACCTCGACCTTCTCCGCCAGGGCGACCAGCAGTGCACCGATCCGCGGGTCGATCGCCGCCTTGGACGGGGCGAGTGTGTCGTCGAGGTCGAACGCGACGAGGCGGGTCGGCATGCGGCTCCCTCCGGCGGTGTGCGAGAGGCTCCGCCGAATCCGGCGGAGCCTCTCTGCGAGTCGGGGTGACAGGATTTGAACCTGCGGCCTCTTCGTCCCGAACGAAGCGCGCTACCAAGCTGCGCCACACCCCGTGGCAACCACACGAGTCTACCCCGAACGCCCCCGCGCTCCGAATCGTGGGCCGACCCTCGCGCGGGATGGGTCAGCGGGGGAGCAGCGTGAGGAGGGACGCCTCGGGGCGGCATCCGAACCGCACCGGTGCATAGATCGAGTGACCGATGCCCGCGCTGACATTGAGCGGCACCGTGCGGCCGTCGTGCGTCCACTCGCTGAGCCCGCGGGCCTGGTCGAGAGGGATGTCGCAGTTGGCGACGATGGCGTTCGGGGAGAACGGGACGCGGACCTGACCGCCGTGCGTGTGTCCGCCGAAGATCATGTCGGCTCCGTCGTCGACGAACGCGTCGAGCACACGACGGTACGGCGCGTGCGTGACACCCCAGGAGAGCGCGGTGCCCCGCTTGCGCCGCATCTTCGCGATGAGCGGCGGAAGATCCTCGAGGCGGTCCCAGTCGCGGTGGGCGTCGCTGACGCCGAACGCGTCGATCCGCTGACCCGCGACCTGCAGCGTCGCGGCCGCGTTGTTGAGGTTCGACCACCCGAGCTCACCGGTCAGGTAGTCGTCGAGCGCAGAGGTGTCCAGAGGCTCCGCGTCCGTGTGCTTCTTGGAGGGGCCCGTGAAGTACTTGAGCGGGTTGCGCGGCGACGGGGCCACGTGGTCGTTCGAGCCGTGCACGAACACTCCCGGCAGCCCGCGGAACGCGTCGTACGCAGCCCGGATGCCGGCCAGCCCGTCGACGTGGCCGAGGTTGTCGCCCGTGTTCACGATCACGTCGGGCCGGAGGGTCGCGAGCGACGCGATCCACCGCTGCTTGCGGTGCTGCCATGGCGCCATGTGCGCGTCGGACAGGTGAAGGACACGAAGCGGGGATGAGCCCGCGGGGAGGACGCGAAGCGCGTGGCGGCGCACCGTGTAGAGGTGGCGCTCGACCCCCACACCCCACACCGCGGCGCCGACGCCGACCGCCCCCACCGCGCCGAGCGCGGTGAGGGCGGTCCGGGTACCGGTGGAGCCGGGCACTAGCCGTTGCCGCCCGGACCGCCGCCGTTGCCCTTGCCGCTGTCCTTGCAGGTCAGCGTGATCGTCGTGCTGCGGTTGACCATGGTGCCGGAGGGGGGATCGGTGCTCGACACGGTGGCGTCGCCCTGCTTGCACTCGGTGACGTTCGCGAAGCCGGCCGAGTGGAGCTGGGCCGCGGCATCGCTCGACTTCTGGCCCGACACGTCGGGTACCGAGAGTCCTTGCCCATTGCTCGGGCTGATCGTGACCGTCGCGCCGCCCGCGGTCTTTCCCGCGCCGGGGCTCTGCTGGGCGATCGTGCCCGCCGGCAGGTCGGAATCCACCGGCCCGCCGACCTGCACCTGGAAGCCGGCGCCGGTCAGGGTCTGGGTCGCCTGGTCCTGCGACATCCCGACGACGTTCGGCAGGTCGCGCAGCACATACCGGGTCAGGTTCTTGTCCGGGGCCGGGAACTGTCCGCCGGGGTACCACTGGTCGATGGCTCCCTGGATGCTTCTCGCGATGCGGTACCGGAGGTTCCAGAGCTGGATGCCGTTGTAGGTCAGCCGGCTGAGGTTCACGGAGTCGGGGCCGGACACGGTGCCCACCACGTTCGCCGTGGTGACCTTGGTGCTCGACGTGATGAGCCAGGTCTGGCGCGTCTCGTGCGTACCGGTCTTGCCGATCAGCTGCGTGCCGTCGCCCGGGTTTCCCTGGCTGCCGGTTCCGCCACCCTGCATGACGCCGCGCAGAGCGCTCGCGGCGGTCGCGGCGACCTTCGGGTCGACGACCTGCGAGCACTTGGTGTCGGGGATCGGCAGCGCCTTGTTGTCGCTGTCGGTGACCTTGTCGATCACCTTGGGCTGGCAGTAGATACCGTTTGCCGCGATGGTCGCGTACGCGGCGGCCATCGACAGGGGCGAGACGCTGTCGGAGCCGAGGATCTCGTACGCGCTCGGATTGTCGGTGGCCAAGGGCACGGTCTGCCCGTTGCCGAGGGTGACCCCGAGTCGGCCCGCCATCTTCCCGATGTCGCAGAGGTCGAGCTGTGCCGCCATGCCCCAGTATCCGGTGTTCAGGGAGAGCTTCGTGAACAGGGCGGGGGTGCCGAACCGCGGTGACTCATTCGCGAAGTTCTTGGGGACGTAGTTGCCGTTCGTGTATACGCCCCCGGGGATGCACGAGTCCTGGAACGTGCGCACGGGCTTGCCTCGCCCATCCACCACCTCATTGATGGAGTGGCCCTGCTCCAGCCAGTCGAGCAGGGTGAACAGCTTGAACGTCGACCCCGCGTTGAAGCCGTCCGATCCGCCGATGGCCCTCGTTCCGGCGTACACGACGCTGGTCTCGCCAGGAGCCGTCGCCGCACCCGGAACGTACTTGGTGTTCTGCGCGATGGCGAGCACTCTGCCGGTGCCGACCTCGATGCTGACCGATGCCGAGCCGAACTGGAAGCCGGGCATGCTCTGCGGCGAATACTTCGCCTGGGCCGCGTCGGCCGCCTGCTGGACCCGCGCGTCGAAGGTCGTGTAGATCTTCAGGCCGCCCTTGCGCAGCAGCTGCGCGCGCTCGTCGGGCGTGGCGCCGAACGCGGGGTCGTTCGTGATCGTGTCGGTCACGTACTCGCAGAAGTAGTGGGCGTACGTCGCCGAGCAGCCGGTCGTCGGCGTGGTGATCTTCGGCGTGATCGGAGCCTTGTCGGCGTCGTCGAACTGCTTCTGCGTGATCTTGCCGTCGTGCAGCATGCGGCCGAGCACGTACGACTGCCGCTTCTTGGTCTCGGCGTAGTTGTTGCCCTTGCCGTTCGTCTTGCTGTCCGGCAGGTCGATGCGGTACGTGTTCGGGTTCTGCACGATGCCGGCGAGCGTCGCGGCCTGGGCGAGGTTCAGCTTGCTCGCCGAGACCCCGAAGTAGCGCTGGGCCGCGGCCTCGATGCCGTAGGTCGTGCCGCCGAAGTTCGCGATGTTGAGGTACCCGAGCAGGATGTCGTTCTTCGAGTAGCGCTGCTCCAGGGCGATCGCGTAGCGCATCTCCTGCAGCTTGCGCTGGATGCCGTCGGTGCCCGTCGCGTTGGTCGCCTTCTCCCAGCAGGTGTTGAGCTCCTTCTCCGTCTTCGCGTTCCAGTCGCACTGCTGGATGAGGACGTTCTTGACGTACTGCTGGCTGATCGACGAGCCGCCCTGCGTGTTCGCGTCGCCCTTGACGTTGGACAGGATGGCCCGCGTCGTGCCGATGAGGTCGATGCCGCCGTGCTCGTAGAAGCGCGGATCCTCACTCGAGAGGATCGCGTCGTACATGACGGGAGCGATCTGATCGAACGTCACGGGCGAGCGGTTCTGGTCGTAGAACGTCGCCATGGTCGTGTACTGACCCTTGTCGTTCTTCGCGTAGATCGTCGACGGCAGGATCAGCTTGTCGATCGTCAGCACGCTCGGGAGGTTGTCGAACATGTTGATCGCGCTGGTGGCGGCGGCGCTCGACACGGCGAGGGCCGGCGTCACGGTCGCGGTCACGAGGACTCCCGCGACGGCGCTCAGTCCCACGAGGCCGAGAAGCCCGCCGAGCACACCCGTCGTCGTCCGATTCTTCTGGGGCATAGGCTTGATCGTAAGGGAGATACCTGGGCGAAGCCTTCAGAGCCGGCCGCTTTCGGGAAACCCTGCCGACGCCTTCAGCCGGACGGTTTCCGGCGATATGCGAGAGACACGGAGCCGCGATGACCACGTGGGAATACCTGACCACCCCGCTGCTGATCCACAACACGGCGGCGATCCTCAACAACTGGGGAAAGCAGGGCTGGGAGCTCGTCCAGGTCGTGCCCGGTCCCGAGGGCGGCCTCGTCGCCTACTTCAAGCGCCCGTCCGGCGGCGGATCCGCCAACGCCGGCATCGGTGCGGCCGCCGAGGCCGCCAAGCAGTTCGAGGAGAGCTGACATGACCGTTTCGCAGACCCTGGCCGCACTCGGCATCGACCTGCCTGCGGTGGCGATGCCCGCCGGCGCGTACATCCCGGCGAAGATCCACGGCGACCTCGTCTACACGGCGGGCCAGATCCCGTTCGTATCAGGCGCCCTCCCCGCAACGGGCAAGGTCGGCGACGGCCACGGTCTCGTGCCCGCGGCCGACGCCTTCCAGTACGCGCGGGTGTGCGCCCTGAACGCGGTCGCGGCGGCTGCGGCGGCGGTCGGCGACGTCGACCGCCTCACGGGGGTCGTGAAGGTCACCGGGTTCGTGGCATCCGTCCCCGGGTTCACGGGCCAGCCCGGCGTCATCAACGGCGCCAGCGAGCTGCTCGGCGATGTGTTCGGCGACGGCGGCCGCCACGCCCGATCCGCCGTAGGCGTCGCCGTCCTGCCGCTGGACAGCCCCGTCGAGGTCGAGGTCGTCTTCAGCTTCGTCTGAGCTGCTCGGGCACTACTTCACCTGTGCGGAGATGATCGACATCACGGAGGTGTCGGCGAGCGTCGTGGTGTCGCCGACCTCGCGGCCCTCCGCGACATCGCGCAGCAGTCGTCGCATGATCTTGCCCGACCGTGTCTTCGGGAGCTCGCCCACGATGTAGATGTCGCGCGGGCGTGCGATGGGCCCGATCTGCTCACCGACCCACAGCCGCAGCGTCCCCGCGAGTCCCTCGGGGGAGTGCTCGGCGAGGTACGACTCCTTGACGATCACGAAGGCCACGACGGCCTGGCCCGTGGTCTCGTCGGATGCCCCGACCACGGCGGCTTCCGCGACGGCGTCGTTCCCCACCAGGGCTGATTCGATCTCCGCCGTGGACAGACGGTGGCCGGACACGTTCATGACGTCGTCGACGCGACCCAGCAGCCAGACGTCCCCGTCGTCGTCGAGTCGCGCGCCGTCGCCCGCGAAGTAGTAGCCCTGCGCTGCGAACTTCTCCCAGTACGTCTCCTTGAAACGCTCCGGGTCGCCCCAGATGCCGCGCAGCATGCTCGGCCACGGCTCGGTGATCACGAGGAGGCCGCCGTTGCCGTTCCCCACGTGCTTGCCGTCCTCGTCGACGACGTCGACCGAGATGCCGGGGAGCGCGACCTGCGCCGACCCGGGCTTGGTCTCGGTCACCCCGGGAAGGGCGGAGATCATGATGGCGCCGGTCTCGGTCTGCCACCAGGTGTCGACGATGGGGGCCGATTCCGCGCCGATCACGCCGCGGTACCACATCCACGCCTCGGGGTTGATCGGCTCACCGACCGACCCGAGCAGCCGCAGCGACGAGAGGTCGAACTTCTGCGGGACGGCGCGGCCGATCTTCATGAACGACCGGATCGCCGTGGGCGCCGTGTACAGCACCGTCACTCCGTACTTCTCGACGATCTCCCACCAGCGCCCCGGGTGAGGCGTGTCGGGCGTGCCCTCGTACAGCACCTGCGTCGCGCCGTTCGCGAGGGGGCCGTACACGACGTAGGAGTGGCCCGTCACCCATCCGATGTCGGCGGTGCACCAGTAGACGTCCGTCTCGGGATGGATGTCGTGGACGACCTTGTTCGTGAACGTGGCCTGGGTGAGGTACCCGCCGGACGTGTGGAGGATGCCCTTCGGCTTCCCGGTCGTCCCTGACGTGTAGAGGATGTAGAGCGGATTCTCCGCCGGGAACGGCTGCGCCTCGTGCTCGGCGGATGCCGCAGGCACGACGTCGTGCCACCACAGGTCACGTCCCTCCGTCCAGTCCACCGCGTTGCCGCCGCGCGCGACGACCAGCACGTGCTCCACGGTCTCCTGCGCGCCGAGGCCGTTGCGGTCGGCGAGGGCCAGGTCGACGGCGGGCTTGAGCGGCGATACCTTGCCCTTGCGATAGCCGCCGTCGGCCGTGATGACGAGGCGTGCGCCGGCGTCGTCGATGCGGGAGCGCAGGCTGTCGGCCGAGAAGCCGCCGAACACGACCGAGTGGATCGCCCCGACCCGCGCGCACGCCAGCATCGCCGCGACCGCCTCCGGGATCATCGGCAGGTAGATCGCGACACGGTCGCCTGTTCCGATGCCGAGGCCGGTGAGCACGTTCGCGAGCCGCTTGACCTCGTCGGTGAGCTCCGCGTAAGTGACGCGCCGCTCGTCTCCGTTCTCGCCTTCCCACAGCAGTGCCGCGCGGTCGCCGATGCCCGACTCGACGTGACGGTCGAGGCAGTTGTAGGCGACGTTCAGCTCGCCGTCGGCGAACCACCGGGCGAACGGCGGGTTCGACCAGTCGAGGACCTCGGTGAAGGGGGTGTGCCAGTGCAGCAGATCCCGCGCCTGATCGGCCCAGAACCCTTCGCGATCCGCCGCCGCGCGTTCGTACAGCTCCGCGGTGCCCACCGCCTCAGCGGCGAATGCCGGTGACGGTGCGAACCGGCGCGTCTCGTTCAGGAGATGGTCGATCTGGCTGCTCATATGGGCGCGCTCCTTTGCGGTGATGGCGCGGCGGCGGGCCGTGAGACGCCGCGACGACGGGGTCAATCTACCTCCGCCTCGGTCGGTCCACTACCTCCGATAGTGGGTGGTCCGTCGCCCGGTCGCGGGTACGCTCCCACGCCTCGAGGAGCGCGGTTCGATATATCGCACGGATATGGTGCGGATTCGTTTGGAGGGCCGTGTGAACTTGCGTATGCTCGTCTCCGGCCGAACATTCGATTCTGGCATTCGCAGTCCGTGACCACCCCCGTTCGCGGCGCTGCGTGTGGCGGCATCCCATTCCCCCCATGGGATGCCGCCCTCCTCTTTTCCGGCTGGATCCGCCGCGCGATGCCGCGCTGCGGCCGCGCCGCGTGATCTTCCTCTCCCCAAGCGTGCTGGTATCCGCGCCGTCCACCGATGACGCTCGGGTCCGGCAGCCGGGAGCGTGGCCTCCGTAGCTTCGAGGCATGACCGAGCCCTTCGTCGCCCGTCCCCGCGGCCCCCTTCCACGCGTCGCGGTCGACGCGCGTTCGGCGTCTCGCAGCGGTCCGCCGTCGGACGCTGTTCCCGTGTCCGCCGGCGCTGCGGGTGCGGCCGGGGCTGTCGATCCCGCCGGAGTCGCGGCTGTCGAAGATCAGGCGCCGGAGAAGGCGGTCGTCCGGCCGCCGTGGCATCCGGTGCTGGAGCCGTTCGTCGAGTTCCTCGACGATCCGGGGGTGACCGACCTCTTCGTGAACGGCGGGGACGGACTCTTCGTCGACCGCGGCAGCGGCGCCACTCGGGTTGCGCGATGGCGTGCGAGGGAGCCCGAGGTCCGTGATCTCGCCGTCGCGCTCATCGGCCTCGGCGGCCGCCACATCGACGACGCGTCGCCGTGCGTCGACGTGCGGCTCGACGGGGGCATCCGCGTCCACGCTGTGCTGCCGCCGATCGCCTCCGGCGGGACCGCGATCTCGATCCGGGTGCCGCGTGCCGCCGACGTCGGCCTGGCCGGCTTGGCGGCGCGCGGACTGGTCGATGTTCGCGGACGTGAGCGGCTGGAGCGCCTCGTCGCCGATCGCGAGAACCTCTTGATCAGCGGTGCCGGCGGTTCCGGCAAGACGACGCTGCTCGGTGCACTGCTCGCTCTCGTGCCGCACTCCGAGCGGATCGTCACGATCGAGGACGTGGCGGAGCTGCGCGTCGACCACCCGCATCATGTGCGCCTCGAGGCGCGCCAGCCGAACCTCGAGGGCGCGGGTGGCGTCGGACTGGCGCGGCTCGTCCGCGAGGCGCTGCGGATGCGCCCCGACCGCCTGGTCGTCGGCGAGTGCCGGGGGGCGGAAGTGCGCGAGCTGCTCAGCGCTCTCAACACGGGTCACGACGGGGGCGCAGGCACCCTGCACGCCAACGGGCTGGAGGATGTTCCGGCGCGACTCGAGGCGCTGGGTGCGCTCGCGGGGCTCGACGATGCGGCGCTCGCCCGCCAGGTCGCGAGCGCCATCGGGTGCGTCCTCCATCTCGAGCGGGGCCGCGACGGGCGCCGTCGGCTGGCCGCGGTCGGCCGGCCGATCGTGGTCCGCGGCCGCCTCGGGATCGAGGCCGTGCCGTGGAGCTGAACCTCTTCGCCCTCCTGCGGCGGAGGGGTCGCGGTACGCGAGGGCCGTCGACCGACGCGGACACCGTGCTCCGCCTCGCGGTCCTGTTGCGCACCGGCATCGATCCTGCCTCGGCGTGGCGCTACCTGGCGGACACGGGCAGCGACGTGGCCCAGACCGTGGTCGACCGGGTGGCCGCCGGCGGCGATGTGGCCGAGGCCCTCGACGCGTGCGGTGACCCGTGGGGCGAGGTCGGTGCTGCGTGGGCGGTGGCGACGACCGTCGGGGCTCCGCTCGCGGACAGTCTGCGGGCCATGTCCATCGCGCTCCAGGATGCTGCGGCCACGCGCGACGAGGTGAGTGTGGCGCTCGCCGAGCCGGCAGGCACCGCGCGGCTGATGACGTGGCTTCCGCTGGTCGCTGTCCTGATGGGCGCCGCGCTGGGCTTCGACCCCGTGCGCGTGATGATCACGAACCCGCTCGGGATCGCCTGCGTCGTGGGCGGCGTGGTCCTTCTGGGCGTCGCGCACCGCTGGACGACGTCGCTCGTCCGGCGGGCCCAGCCCTTGCCGGGCATCCCGGGCTTCCATGCCGAGCTCACGGCGATCGCCGTGACCGGCGGGGTCTCGCTGGAGCGCGCGCAGGCTCTGGTGCGGCAGGTGGGCGGAGGCGAGCCCGATACGGAGACCGCCGGCATCCTCGCGCTCTCCCGCTCCGCGGGGGTCCCCGCCGCCGAACTGCTGCGTGCGGCATCCGGGATCGCGCGGCACCGCGCCCGCACCGAGGGACGGCTGCGCGCCGCGGCCCTCTCGTCTCGACTCCTGCTTCCGCTCGGGGTCTGCATCCTGCCGGCCTTCCTGCTCCTGGGGGTGGCCCCGATGCTCTTGAGCGTGCTCGCATCGACCTCGCTGACCCTGTGACGCCGACCTCGTCCACCGACCGTGCCCGTCTGCCCGTGCCCGTCCATCCGTGCCCGCCGATCCAGAGGAGAAGACATGACCGTTCCCCGTCTCACGCCGCGCCGTGCCGCGCGCCTGTTCCGCACACCGGGTGACGACGCCGGCGCCGCCACCGCCGAGTACGCCATCGCGACGATGGCCGCCGTCGCGTTCGCCGGACTGCTCGTCGTCATCATGAGGTCCGACGAGGTGCGCGGCATCCTCACCGACCTGGTACGCCGTGCGCTCACCGTGGCATGACGGCGGGCGCGGCGCGGGGTGCGACAGCGGCTCCGTGACCGCCGAGTTCGCGATCGTCCTGCCGGTCCTGCTCCTCATTCTCGTGCTCGGCGCCACCACGCTCGGTGCGTGCGCGAAGCAGGTGCGGCTGCAGGATGCCGCGGCGGATGCCGCGCGTCTGGTCGCGCGCGACGAGCCGGCGGCCCGCGCGCAGGCCGTCGTCGCTGCCGCGGTCGGGGGTGCGACGGCCACCATCCAATACCGGGGCGATCTCGTCTGCGTCGAGACCCGCGCCCCCACCGCCCTGCCGCTGCCGGCGCCCGACATCCGAGCGCGTGCCTGCGCCCTGGCGGGAGGCCTCTGATGGCGGGCGTGGTCCTGGCGGTCGGCGCGCTCGCCTCGTCGGCGATGCTCACGTTCGGATTCGCCGCGGTCGGCACGGCGGCGGTGACGGCACAGCGCGCGGCCGGCGCGGCGGATGCCGCCGCGCTCGCCGCGGCCGACGCGGTGGCCGGTACGGTGACGGGGGTCCCCTGCGAGCGCGCTGCCGAGGTCGCGGGGGCGGTCGGCGGGACGCTCATCTCGTGCGCGGCGGACGGGCTGGTCGTGACGGTCGCCGTGACCGTCCCGGTCGGTGCTCTGCACGCGCGTGCAGAGGCTCGGGCCGGCCCGCCGCCCTGATTCCCGCGCGTCGGGGCCGACCGGGCAGTGTGACCGGTTCGGCGCCAGTCATAGGAACTCGTGTGTATGGTGTGCTTCGGAGAAAGGACGACCCCTTGGCTCAAGGCAAGAAGCTCGTCATCGTCGAGTCCCCGACGAAGATGAGGTCGATTCAGGGATACCTGGGCGACGGTTACGAGGTGCTCAGCTCAGTGGGCCACATCCGCGACCTCGCCGACCGCAAGGCGATCCCGGCCGAGCTCAAGAAGACCTCGGTCGGCCGCTACTCGATCGACATCGAGAACGACTTCGCTCCTTATTATGTGGAGTCGGAGCGCGGTAAGAAGACCGTCGCGGAGTTGAAGCGCGCGCTCAAGAACGCCGACGAGCTCCTGCTCGCGACGGATGAGGACCGCGAGGGCGAGGCCATCGCCTGGCACCTCCTCGAGACTCTGAAGCCCAAGGTCCCCGTCAAGCGCATGGTGTTCCACGAGATCACCAAGGATGCCATCCGGGCGGCCGTCGACAAGACCCGCGACCTCGACCTCGACCTCGTCGACGCGCAGGAGACGCGGCGCATCCTGGACCGCCTCTACGGCTGGGACGTCTCGCCGGTGCTGTGGGTCAAGGTCCAGCAGGGGCTCTCGGCCGGGCGCGTGCAGTCCGCCGCGACCCGCCTCGTCGTGGATCGCGAACGCGAGCGCATGGCGTTCGTCTCGGCCTCCTACTGGGATGTCGTGGCGATGGCGGCCAAGGCGAACGACGCGTTCTCGGTGCAGCTGGCGCGGATCGGCGGTGCGCAGGTCGCCCGCGGCTCCGACTTCGACGACCAGGGCGCCCTGAAGAAGGCCGTCGTCGTGATCGACGAGGTGCAGGCGCGCGAGCTCGCCGACCAGATCGCCGCCGCGGGAGAGGCATCCGTCACGTCGCTGGAGTCCAAGCCCGGAACCCGGCGTCCCTACGCACCGTTCACCACCTCGACCATGCAGCAGGAGGCGGGGCGCAAGCTCTCGATGAGCGCCAAGCACGCGATGAGCGTCGCCCAGCGCCTCTACGAGAAGGGCTTCATCACCTATATGCGCACCGACTCGACCGCGCTGTCGACGCAGGCGGTCCAGGCGGCGCGCGAGCAGGCCGTTCAGCTCTACGGCCCGAAGTCGGTGCCCCTGAACCCGCGGGTCTACAAGAGCAAGAGCAAGAATGCCCAGGAGGCGCACGAGGCGATCCGCCCCTCCGGCGAGACGTTCCGCACGCCCTCGTCGGTCTCCGGACAGCTCGACCGCGACGAGCTGCGCCTCTACGACCTCATCTGGAAGCGCACGATGGCCAGTCAGATGGCCGACGCCACGTACGAGACGACCACCGTGACCCTCGCGGTCGCCCTGGCCGACCGGGTCGCGGAGTTCACGGCATCCGGAACGGTGTACACCTTCAAGGGCTTCCTGGAGGCCTACGAGGAAGGACGTGACGAGAAGCGCTCGGACGCCGACAAGGCCGACGACCAGTCGCTTCCGCAGCTCGCGGTCGGCGACACCCTCGCGGTCCGCGACGTGGAGCCGAAGGGGCACGCCACGAACCCCAAGCCGCGCTACACAGAGGCATCCCTCGTGAAGGCGCTCGAGGAGAAGGGGATCGGCCGTCCGTCGACGTTCGCGAGCATCATCGACACGATCATCGATCGCGGCTACGTCACCAAGCGCGGTCAGGCCCTCGTCCCGAGCTGGATCGCCTTCAGCGTGGTGCGCCTCCTCGAGCAGCACTTCTCGGAGCTCGTCGACTACGACTTCACCGCCGCCCTCGAGGACGACCTCGACGCCATCGCGCGCGGTGAGCAGAGCCGCGTCGACTGGCTCAAGGAGTTCTACTTCGGCTCCGAGGGGCACACCGGGCTCCGCAACATCGTCGAGAACCTGGGCGAGATCGACGCCCGCGAGTTGAACTCGACGCGCGTGACGGACACCGCCACCCTCCGCATCGGTCGCTACGGCCCGTACCTCGAGGTGACCGACCCCGAGCACCCCGACGCCGAGCCGCGGCGCGTGAACCTTCCCGAGGAGATGGCGCCCGACGAGCTCACGGCCGAGCGCGCCCAGGAGCTCATCGACGCACCCGTCGCCGGCGACCGCGTCCTGGGCGAGAACCCGGCCGACGGCAAGCTCGTCGTCGTGAAGGACGGCCGGTACGGTCCCTACGTCCAGGAGGTCGAGCCGGAGGAGCCGGCCGCGGTCGACGAGGCCACCGGCGAGGTCCTCGACGCGGCCACCGGCGCCGCAGGCAAGAAGAGCACGACCAAGGGCACCGCGAAGGGCGCCAAGAAGGATGCCGCGCCCAAGCCCCGCACCGCTTCCCTGTTCAAGTCGATGTCGGTCGACACCGTCGACCTCGACACCGCTCTGCAGCTGCTGTCGCTCCCGCGCGTGGTCGGCACCGACCCCGAGTCGGGTGAGCAGATCACGGCGCAGAACGGCCGCTACGGTCCGTACCTGAAGAAGGGCGCGGACTCCCGCACGCTCGACAACGAGCAGCTCATCTTCGACATCACGCTCGATCAGGCGCTCGCGATCTACGCGCAGCCCAAGTACGGCGCCCGACGCGCGTCCAGCGCGCTCAAGGAGTTCGAGAACGACCCGGTGAGCGGCAAGCCGATCCGGCTGCGGGACGGCCGCTTCGGCCCGTACGTCACCGATGGCGAGACGAACGCCACCATCCCGCGCGGCGAGGACGCGATGGAGGTCACGTTCGAGCGTGCGGTCCAGCTGCTGGCCGACAAGCGGGCGAAGGGTCCCGCGCCCAAGCGCACCGCTCGCCGTACGACGGCGCGGAAGGCGCCCGCCAAGAAGTCGTGAGCGGTCTCTTCGTCACGTTCGAGGGCGGAGACGGCGTCGGGAAGACCACGCAGGCGACGGCGCTCGAGGAGTGGCTGCAGGCGTCCGGCCGATCAGTGGTGCGCACCAGGGAGCCCGGTGGCACCGAGGTGGGCGTGCTCCTGCGCGACATCGTCCTCCACCACCGCGGTGAGGTCGCGCCGCGGGCGGAGGCCCTGCTGTACGCGGCCGACCGCGCGCAGCACATCGCGACCGTCGTCCGGCCCGCGCTGGCACGCGGAGACGTCGTCATCCAGGACCGCTACCTCGACTCATCCGTCGCGTATCAGGGCGCCGGGCGCGAGATCGACCCCGGTCAGATCCGGGACCTCTCACTGTGGGCGGCCGACGGACTGCTCCCCGACGTCACGGTGCTGCTCGACCTCGACCACGCGGCCGCGCGGCGGCGGCTCGATGCCGACGACAAGCCCTTCGATCGCCTCGAATCGGAACGGTCGGACTTCCACGACCGCGTGCGGCAGGCGTTCCTCGACCTGGCCGCCGCTGAGTCGGAGCGGTTCCTCGTCGTCGACGCATCCCTCCCCGCGGAGGACATCGCGCAGACCATCCGATCCCGCGTCGCGACGGCGCTCGCGGCGGGGGTCGGAGAGCCCGGTTAGGCTGGTCCGCATGGACGCCGCCCCCGCCGAAGTCACCGGGGCGTCGCCGGCGGCGGCAGCGAACCGCGCCGTTCCCTGGGGCGCCGTGTGGGGCCAGCCCGACGCGGTGGCCGCGCTCCAGGCCGCGGCATCCGATCCCGCGGGCATGACGCACGCGTGGCTGATCACGGGGCCGCCGGGGTCGGGGCGTTCCACTCTCGCCTACGCGTTCGCGGCCGCCCTGATCGCCGAGCCGGGCGACGAGCAGGTCATGCGCCAGGTGCTCGCCGGCACCCACCCCGACCTGACTTCGCTGCGCACCGAGGGCGTCATCATCTCCATCAAAGATGCGCGGGCGCTCGTCGAGCGCTCCTACTTCGCCCCGTCGCTCGGTCGGTACCGCGTGATCGTCATGGAGGACGCCGACCGCATGGCGGAGCGCACCTCCAACGTGCTCCTCAAGGCGCTCGAAGAGCCGCCGGAGCGCACGGTGTGGGTCCTGTGCGCGCCGAGCGACGCCGATCTGCTGCCCACCATCCGCTCCCGCGTGCGCACGCTGCGCCTGCGCGACCCCGACGTGTCCGACGTGGCCCGGCTCATCGCCGACCGGACCGGCGTCGACGAGGTCACCGCCGAGCAGTCCGCCCGTCACGCGCAGCGCCACATCGGCATGGCCCAGCGTCTCGCGACGGATGCCGCGGCCCGCGCCCGTCGCGACGAGACGCTGCGGGCCGTGCTCGGCGTGCGGGGCGTCGGCGACGCGGTCGAGGTGGCCGGTCGCATCGTCGCGGTCGCGACAGAGGATGCGAAGGCGCTGACCACCGAACGAGACGAGTCCGAGCGGGCGCAGCTGCTGCGCACGCTGGGCGTCCCCGAGGGCGCGTCCGTACCACCGGCGGTACGGTCGCAGCTCAACGCTCTGGAGGACGACCAGAAGCGGCGGGCGACCCGCAGCCTGCGCGACGGCATCGATCGGGTCCTCACGGATCTGCAGTCGATGTTCCGCGATGTCGCACTGCTGCAGTTCGGCCGCGACGACCTCATCAACCGCGAGCTCGAGGACGACCTCCGCGCCCTCGCCGCGGCATGGAGCCCGCAGCGGACGTTCGTCGTCGTCGACCGGCTCGCCGAGACGCGCCGCAACCTGGAGCAGAACGTCGCGCCCACCCTGGCCCTCGAAAGCTTGCTCGTGACCATCGCGAGCGGAAGGACACTGTGAGAACCCGCAATCGACTCCTCGCCGTCATCGCCGCGCTGGCGGTGGCGTCCGTCGCCCTGACGGGGTGCCTCTTCTCGATCATCCCGGACGCCTCGCCGCGGCCCTCCTCGAGCGCCACGCCCGACACCGCGGGCATCGCGGCCGACCTCCTGCCGTTCTACGGGCAGACGGTCACGTGGTCGTCGTGCGGCTCGGCTGACGAGTGCGCGAAGATCACGGCTCCGCTCGACTGGGAGCACCCCGGCAAGGGCGACGTCAAGCTGGCGCTCATCCGGCACCGCGCGACGAACGGATCCGCGCTCGGCTCGCTTCTCGTGAACCCCGGCGGACCCGGCGCCAGCGGGATCTCCCTCGTGCGCGATTCCCTCGACTTCGCCGTGGGTGGGACCCTGGCGAAGGAATACGACGTCGTCGGGTTCGATCCCCGCGGCGTGGGCGCGTCGACCGCGGTGACCTGCTACGACGCGAAGCAGATGGATGCGTACCTGTTCGCGATCCCGCAGAACCCCCGCGGCAGCGCGGCGTGGAAGAGCGAGGTCCTCGCGTCGGGCAAGAAGTTCGCCGATGCCTGCCAGGCGAACAGCGGCGGCATCCTCCCGTACGTGACCACGGACTTCGCCGCGCGCGACATGGACCTGATGCGGGCCGTGCTGGGCGACAAGAAGCTGAACTACCTGGGGTACTCGTACGGGACGTTCCTGGGGGCGACCTACGCGAAGCTCTACCCGACGCGCGTGGGCAGGTTCGTCCTCGACGGCGCCATCGACCCGTCGGTGTCCGGTCTCGACGTGAGCACGACGCAGGGCGTCGGGTTCGAGTCGGCCCTCCGCGCGTACATGACCTCCTGCCTGAAGCAGAAGGACTGCCCGTTCAGCGGGACCGTCGACGACGGCATGGCGGACCTGGGTACGTTGCTGGCGAGCGTCGACCGTACGCCGCTGCGCAACTCCGACGGTCGCCGCCTCGGGGCGGACTCGCTCGTGACCGCGATCGTCGCCGCGCTGTACTCGCAGGACAGCTGGCCGTACCTCACGCAGGCGCTCGCGGCCACTCTCAAGGGGAACGCCGGTCCGGCCTTCCAGCTCGCCGACTTCTACTACAACCGGACCGACGGGAAGTACGAGGACAACTCCTACGAGGCGTTCAACGCGTACAACTGCATGGACTATCCGGACGACGCTACCCAGGCGCAGAAGGATGCGGCGAACGCCGAGCTGAAGGCGAAGGCGCCCGTCATCGCGCCGTACTGGTCCTCCGACGTGAACATCTGCGACGTGTGGCCGGTGAAGGCGACCGGGGTGCGCGAGAAGATCGCGGCCGAGGGCGCCGGTCCGATCCTCGTGATCGGGACGACGAACGACCCGGCCACTCCGTACTCGTGGGCGGTGTCGCTCGCCGATCAGCTCTCCAGCGGCGTCCTCATCACACGGGTGGGGGAGGGGCACACCGGTTTCAACAAGGGCAACACGTGCGTCGACGATGCCGTGAACCAGTACTTCACGAGCGGGACGGTGCCGAAGGACGGGCTGCGCTGCGCCGGCTGAGCATGCGGTCCCGCGGCCGTCGCGGTCGCCCGCGCGCGTTCGCGACGGTCGGTGCGACCATGTAAGATCGTTGATCGTGCATCGCGCGAGCGAAGCGCGCCACCTTAGCTCAGTCGGCAGAGCGATTCACTCGTAATGAATAGGTCAAGGGTTCGATTCCCTTAGGTGGCTCCAGTCTGACGGCGGCTCGGCTCACACCGGCGCGGGGATGCAGGGTCGGCGGATACGTCGAGAACAGCCGGATTCTGCTCGGCCGGTTCCTCGGAAGCGATCCCACCGCCCCAGAGCACTCGATTCAGTGCACCCGCGGGAGGCAGCGCACGCGGACCGTCGCGACGTCGGTGGCGACCGGCGTCAGCGTCGCTTCGTCCACGATCCTGGCGTCGACCTCGATGGTGCCTCGCTTGAGCCGCTGCCCGGGGGGAGCGATGACATCGAGCGTGACCGTCTGCACGTGTCGGCGGCCGTCGCACACGAGCATCGGGTCCGCGTACGCGAAGACAGCGTCTTGCTGCGCGGTGATGTAGCTCTCCCACACGGTGCCGTCATCAGCGCACAGACTGCGCACGCGCACCGTGACGGCCGACCCATCCGCTGACAGCGACGCGGTCCGCAGGATCTCGATGTCTGCGCGGATGGACGGCGGCGCGGCGGAGGCGGGCTGGATTCCGGGTCCGAACAGGCCGAGTGACAGCACCACGGCCGCGGCGATCTTCTTGCGCATCATGATCTCCTCTGATCTTGGTCGCCGCCGGTCCGGCGCCGAAGATGCGCGGGGCCAGCAGGGGTGACTCCGGCATCTTCCACACAGGCTACGAAGGCCAGGCTCGAGCGTGCGGGCCGTAGGTCCCGTCGGGCGAGAGGCAGCGACCGCAGCCCGCACAACTGAATAACAACCGAATAGGAAGGGACCCTCATGATGAATGAGAGCCGCCTTAGTCAGATTCTCCGTCAGCTCAACGAACTGTGCTCGCAGCCACTCGTGATGTTGCTGGTGGTCTGGCTCCTGGTGAAGTAGGCCGGGGCAGTGCTCCCCGTCAAGCATCGCAGCTTGGCGGGGAGCTTCTACGTCGCGTCCCCCCGGCGTCCCCCCAGGTTGACAGAAGAGCAATTTTGGTCAGGCTGTGCAACCTATGAAACGCATGAAATCAGCTACGGGCGTCTCCTAGCGGCACTCGTAATGAATAGGTCGTCGGTTCGATTCCGACAGGTGGCTCGAAGACGAAACGGGGTCCCGCGAGGGGCCCCGTTTCCTCGTCTGCGGTGAGGGCTGGATAGTCTGGGGCGGACGCCCGTGCGGGCGCTGTCGTTCGATGCCCGGAGGGGATGACGTGATCCTGCTGGACGCGCTCCTGACGATCTTCACGTGGATCGGTCTGGGCGTCGGGGCGCTGCTGGCGGGGGTCGCCCTCATCCTGTACGCGATCGACGGCACGTGGGTCCCCGTCCGGGTCGTCGTCGAACGCACGGACCGCGGGCTCGTGGCCCGGTGGTTCGGCCAGGAGGGCGTCGGCCACGCACCGCTCTCCGAGCACGACCATCTCGCGCTGGGCGGCGGCGATGAGATCGACGCGTACACCCGGGTCGACTCGACTGACCGCCTGCGCCGGACGCGACGGTCGCCGCTCGTGCGGGCCGTGCTCGGGTTCGCGGTCGGCTTCCTCGCCCTCGGGGCGCTGGCGTTCGCGGCGTCGTGGATCATCCTCCTCGCGGGCGGCTGAGTCACGCGACGGCGAGCATCGCGCCGGCCGTCAGAGCCAGGGCGAGACCCAGCCCCTGCACGACCGCGATCCGTTCCCGCAGGACGAGTGCGGCCAGCACGATCGTCCCCGCCGGGTACATGGCCGTGAGCGCCGAGACGATCGAGAGGTCGCCGAGCCGCAGAGCGACGAACATCATGACGTTCGCGATCGCGTCCACGACCCCGCACGCGAGCGCGAGTCCCCACGCGCTCCGCGGAATCGCGGTGACCGGGGGCGGCGCCGTGCCGGCGTGCTCCAGATCCGCTCGTCCGGTCGGGGTGGCGCCCAGCACGGTTCCCTGTGCGGCGAGGGCCGCCGCCATGCCGCGCTGCCCGCGCCCCCGACCGCGCCGCACGAGCAAGACGACGATGATCGCGGTGATCAGGCCGTTGGTGGCGCGGTTCACGAGCAGAGGGACGACGCCGCTCTCCGGGTGCGTCTGGTCCATGGCGATCAGGAACGCGCCGATGGCGAGCCCGGAGCCGATCGCCATCACGACACCCCGCAGGCTCGGCCGGACGACACCCTGTCCGGGGATGAAGCCGACCAGGACCACGGCGACGAGCGCGATGCCGAGCCCCGCGTAGCCGATCGGCGACAGTTCTTCACCGCCGATCGTCAGGCCCCACACCATCGGGGCGATCGCCGAGACGACCGCGGTCAGAGGGGAGAGGATGCTCATCGGCCCGATCGCGAGGCACGCATAGAGGAGGCCGATGGCCACGACGCCGAAGACACCGGAGAGCGCGCCCCACGCGACATCCGCGACCGTCCACCGCTCTTCGACGAACGGATACATCACCCCGAGGACCACCAATCCCGCGAGGGCCGCGACGCACGTCACGACGATCGAACGCAGCCGCCGCGCGGCGAGCCCGCCCAGGAAGTCGGCGGACCCGTAGACGAAGGCGCCGAGCAGGGCGAGGACGGCGGCGGGCACCCGTTCAGCCTAGATGTCGCGAGCCGGGCGATTAGCTAGCTAGGCTAGCAATATGACTCTCCGTTCGGACTCCGCTGGACCTCGCCGACCCGAGCAACCGCACCACGCACAGGGACAGCCGACGCGATGGCTGCGCGTCGGGATCCCCGCGCTCCTCGTGCTCGTGTGGCTCGTGGGCGGTTCGATCGGCGGACCGTACTTCGGCAAGGTGGACCAGGTCTCCACGAACGACCAGTCGACCTACCTGCCGAGCTCCGCCGAGGCGACGAAGGTGCAGGAGCGCCTCGCCGACTTCACGGGCGGAGACACCCTGCCCGCGGTCGTGGTCGTCACGGGGGACGGCAAGCTCACCGAGAGCCAGATCGCCGACCTCCGGACGCTGTCCACCGACCTCGCCGACGTCGACGGCGTGTCCGGCGACGTCTCGCCGCCCGTGATCTCCGACGACGGGAAGGCGGCGCAGGTGTTCGTGCCGCTGGACGCGAAGGGCGACATCGGCGACATCGTCGCGGGGCTCCGCACCGCACTCGACGCCGACCTCCCGAGCGGGACCACGGCGTGGATCACCGGACCCGCCGGGTTCACCGCCGACCTGGTCAAGGGATTCCTCGGGATCGACGGGCTGCTGCTCGGCGTGGCGCTGATCGCGGTCTTCCTCATCCTCGTCGTGGTCTATCGCTCGCCGCTGCTCCCGATCCTCGTCCTCCTCACGTCGTCGTTCGCCCTGTGCGTGGCGCTGCTCACGGTGTGGTGGCTCGCGAAGGCCGGGATCGTCGTCCTGAACGGCCAAGTGCAGGGCATCCTCTTCATCCTCGTGATCGGCGCGGCGACCGACTACGCGCTGCTGTACGTCGCGAGGTTCCGGGAGGCGGTGGGGGAGGGCAGGCGCCGGTGGGATGCCACGGTGAGCGCATGGCGCGGCGCGTTCGAGCCCATCCTCGCCTCGGGCGGCACGGTCATCGCCGGACTCCTGTGCCTGCTGCTCAGCGACCTCGCGACCAACCGGGCGCTCGGTCCGATCGCGTCCATCGGCATCGCCTTCTCGGTGCTCTCGGCGCTGACGTTCCTCCCGGCGCTGCTCGCGCTCATCGGGCGCGCGGCGTTCTGGCCGTTCATCCCGAAGCGGCCGCTCGCCATGATCCCCGACGACCTGAGGCAGCCCGTGAAGGGATTGTGGCCGCGGCAGGCGCGATTCATCGCGCGCCGCTCGCGCCCGATCTGGATCGTCTGCCTCATCGTGCTGGTCGCGGCCGCGGCCGGCGTCCTGCAGCTGAAGGCCGACGGCGTGCCGTCGAGCGACCTCGTCCTCGGCCATTCCGAGGCGCGCGACGGGCAGAAGGTGCTCGGCGACCACTTCGCCGCGGGCTCCGGGAGCCCCGTCTACGTCCTCGTCGCCGAGGACGACGTCACGGCGGTGGTCACGGCGATGAGCGACAGCGACGGCATCTCCGGCGTGGCTGCGGCATCCGCGGACTCGGTGACGGGCCAGGCGACGGTGAAGATCCAGGACGGCGCGCCGGTGTACTCGGCGCCGGGCGCTCCCGGCCAGGCCGCGCCGAAACCGACCGTCTCGGACGGCGATGTGCTCCTCATCGGAACGCTCACGGACGCGGCGGACTCTGCCGCAGCCGAGACGACCGTACGCGACCTGCGCACGACCCTGCACGACGCGGTGGGGGGCAGCGCGCTCGTCGGGGGCGTCACGGCGACGGACATCGACTCGAACGACACGTCCATCCGCGACCGGACCCTCATCATCCCGATCGTGCTCGCCGTGATCTTCGTCATCCTCATGCTGCTGCTGCGGGCAGTGCTCGCGCCGCTCCTCCTGATCCTGAGCGTCATCGTGTCGTTCGGCGCCGCTCTCGGGGTGAGCGCGCTGGTGTTCGACCACGTGTTCCGGTTCCCGGGCGCCGACCCCGCGGTGCCGCTGTACGGGTTCGTCTTCCTCGTGGCGCTCGGCGTGGACTACAACATCTTCCTGATGTCGCGCGTCCGGGAGGAGTCGCTCGTGCACGGGACGAGACCGGGAATCCTCCGCGGTCTCGTCGCGACCGGCGGGGTGATCACCTCGGCCGGTCTCGTGCTGGCCGCGACGTTCGCCGCGCTCGGCGTCATCCCGATCCTGTTCCTCGCGCAGATCGCCTTCATCGTGGCGTTCGGCGTGCTGCTGGACACCTTCGTGGTGCGCTCGCTCCTCGTGCCGGCCGCGGCGTACGACATCGGCCGGGCCATCTGGTGGCCGTCGAAGCTGTGGCGCGCGGGCGTCGAGGTCGAGCAGGGGAAGGCTCCGGTGCAGAACTCCACGCAATCGGCGTGAACTCGCGGTCCCCCCGCGCTTTCGTGCGGTCGTGACCTCAGATCCGTGGAGTTCTGCACGTGCAGGGACCGGCGTACCCTCGAAGCATGGGCAAGGCGCTGTTCATCGTCGACGTGCAGAACGACTTCACCGAGGGCGGGGCGCTCGGCGTCGACGGCGGTGACGCGGTCGCGGCGCGGATCTCCCGCTACCTCGCGGCGCACGCGGGGGAGTACGACGTGATCGTCGCCTCGCGCGACTGGCACGACGCCGACAACGACAACGGCGGCCACTTCGCCGCGGACGAGCCCGACTACGTCGACACGTGGCCGGTCCACTGCGTCGGAGGCACCGCCGGAGCGGAGTACGACCCGGGGCTGGATGTCTCGACCCTGACGCACCACGTGAAGAAGGGGCAGGGCGAGCCTGCGTACTCCCTCTTCGAGGGGACGACGGACGACGGCCGGTCCGTCGAGACCGTCCTGGACGAGCACGGCGTGGTCGACGTCGACGTGACGGGGATCGCGACGGACTACTGCGTGCGCGCCTCCGCCCTCGACGCCATCGCGCACGGCCGCCACGTGCGGGTGTTCACGGATCTCGTCGCCGGTGTGGCCGACACCTCGAGCGAGGCGGCTCTCGCCGAGCTGGCGCACGCCGGCGCGGAGCTGGCGGCATCCGGAGCCTGAGTCCGCGGGAGGCCTCAGCGCTCCCGCTGCGCGACCGCGGCCTCGAGCTGCGCCAGCCGCGCGTCGCGGTCGCCGGTGATCTCGACGATCTCGGTGTCGCCCACGAGGTCCGGGTCGTCGGCGAGCTCGAGCAGCGCGGCATCCATCGCGGCGCGCAGCTCGGGATCCTCATCGTCCGGGCCACCGGGGTCGGTCGCGTCGAGGGGGAGCAGCACCAGGAGGTCGGCGTGCGCGGTCGCGCGCGCGGTGAGCGGGATGCCGCGGCGGAAGAGCTCTCGTGAGCGCTCCGGCCGGCCGAGCGCATCGAGCGCGTCGAGGTAGGCGAGGAAGTCGAGCGGTCCGCGCTCGGCGATGAGGTGTCCGGAGCCCGGCTCGATCAGTCGTGCCGCGGCGATCTGGACCTGGCGGAAGAACACGCCCGCGTCCGGTCGGTCCGGAGCCTCGTCGACCAGCTCGAACGGATCGGGCAGCACCCGCCAGTCCGGATGCCGCGCGGCGAAGTCGCCGATGAGGGTGCTCTTCCCGCTGGCGTGCGTGCCCGACACGACGATCCGCATGCGCGCAGTCTACGAGCCGAGGGAGGGCGCTGCGGAACGCGGCCACGGACGCTTGCACGCCGCGGGGGACCGGTCAACCCCCGCGCCCGTGTCGGCGGCGGCGCCTAGCGTGATCGCATGACAGATCAGGATCATCAGAACGGTCGGCTCGGCGCAGCGGAGGTCGGATCATGACGTTCCTGCGCGTGATGCTCATCGCCGCGCTCGTCGGCGCCGCTTACGTGGTCGGTGCGAAGGCCGGTCGCAAGCGCTACGGAGAGATCAGCCGCGCCGCGAAGAAGGTGTGGAACGACCCGGGCGTCAAGAAGGTCCGCGACCGCACCTACGCCAAGGTCGAGAAGGCCGCGAACCGCGCCGCCAAGAAGATCGGCGTCTGAGCGCGGGTCGTCTTCGCCTCAGCTCCGGCCGCGTGGTCTCGCGGCGTCCCCGGTCTCGATCGATGCCGCGATGCCGCGTGGCTGGGGCGCGCCGAAGACGAGTGTCGGGTACGTGATCGCGAACAGCGCGATGTGCATCACGATCAGTGCCGCGACCCCGGCCGCGGGCTGACCCTGGCGCAGGATCCAGAGGTCGGGGGCGAAGCTCACGACGGTGACCGCGATCGCCAGCCAGAGGTAGAGCCGCCGCGCGCGGGACGACAACAGGGTCACCAGGGGCCAGGCGATCCCGGCGAGGACGACGCCGATCACCGTGAGCCGCGCGTAGTCGGAGAACCGGAAGTGCTCGTAGCCGGCCGTCGCCGGCACGAGTGCGATCGTCGCTGTGGCGACGACCCAGCACGCCAGGATCGAGCCCACGACGGCGACCAGGGTCGCCAGGACGCAGCGGACCGCGCCCGGCTGTGCCGCTCCCCAGGGGAAGTCGAGGCGGAGGTAGCCGCGCAATCCGCCGGTCGGACGGGCAGAGGATGTGGACATGACGACGAGTGTGCCGCGCGGCCGCCAAGATGCCTCGAAGAATCGGGCCGCCCGCGTCACTCGATCGTGCGCACCGCGCCGGTCACCATCCCGACGAGCTGTTCGCCGCTCACGTTCTCCGTCCGGGTGCCCCCGACGACGCGGCCGCCCCGCATGACCCACACCTGCTGCGAGAGTCGCTTGACCTGCTCGAAGTTATGCGAGACGACCAGCACCGTCTTCCCGCCCTCGACGACGCGGCGGATCAGCGCCTCCACCTGAGCCGTCTCATTGAGGCCGAGCGCTGCGGTCGGCTCGTCGAGGATGATCATGTTCTTCGCCCACATGACGCCGCGGGCGATCGCCACCGCCTGCCGCTGACCCCCGGACAGTCGCTTGACGGTGCGTCCTACTCCGGGGACGTTGACGGCGAGCTCCGAGACGAGCTCGGCGGCGCGTTCCTTCATCTCCTTGCGGGCGAGGAAGCGGAACCCCGGGATGCCGCGGACGATCTCGCGGTCCATGAACATGTTCTGCCAGACGCTCAGCTGGTCGCTGAGCGCGAGATCCTGGTAGACCGTCTCGATCCCCTTCTCCCGCGCGTCACGCGGTGAGCTGAAGTTCACGGGTTCACCGTCGATGCGGATCTCGCCGGTGTCGGGCGTGTAGAGCCCCGTGAGGCATTTCACCAGCGTCGACTTGCCGGCGCCGTTGTCGCCGACGATGGCGGTGATCTCGCCCGCCCGGATGGTGAGCGACGCCCCCTTCAGCGCGTGGACGTTGCCGAAGGACTTGTGGACGTCGTCGACGACGATCTTCTCGCCCGTGTCGTGGATCACTTGCGCCCCCTCATGAGCGTCGCGGCCGCGATGACGACGATGCCGATCACCAGCGGGGAGTAGAAGGCACTGACACCCAGCAGCGTCAGGCCCGATTGCAGGAAGGTCAGGAGGACGGCGCCGATCACGGGACCGTAGATGGTCGCCCGTCCTCCGAACAGGCTCACGCCGCCGAGCACGACGGCCGCGATGGCCTTCAACAGGTAGTCCGTGTTCGTCGCCGGCTGGCTCGAGCCGATGTACGACGTAAGCATGATCGCCGCGATCCCCGCCATCCCGCCGCAGATCATGTAGCCGGCGAGCTTGATCCGCGGGACCTTGAGCCCCATCGCCTTCGCGGCATCCGCGTTGTCGCCGACCGCGAGCAGGTGCGTCCCGAACCGGGTGCGGAACAGCACGATGTGGAGCACGATCGCGACCGCGATCGCCACGAGGAAGTTGACCCGGATGCCGGCCACGCTCATCGTGCTCACCGCGGTGAGCGAGCGCTCGGCGATCGCCACCGGCTTGCCCTGCGAGATGATGAGACTGAGTCCCATCACCACGCTGAGCGAGCCCAGCGTCACGATGAAGTCGGGGATCCTCACCCAGCCGATGAACGTGCCGTTCACCGCTCCCACCGCCAGCCCGGTGAACAGCGCGATCGCGCAGCAGACGACCAGCGGCAGTCCGCTCTGATACGCCGTCGCCATCGTCACGCTTCCGAGCGCCACCGTCGCCGCGAGCGACAGGTCGATCCCGGCGAGCGAGACCGCGAAGGTCGCGCCCAGCGCCAGGAGGATCGGGATCGTCGAGTCGGCGAGCATGCTCGAGATGCTGGGCCACGACAGGAATCGCGGGTTCAGCAGCCCGAACACGACGCTGAGCACGACGAGCGCGACCGGCGCCGCGAGCTTCATCCAGAGCTCCTCGGAGCCGAGGGCTCTCCGGACGCTGGATGCCGTCGCCTCGGTCGTCGAGCGCGGTCGGGTGGGTGTGTGGATGGTCATGAGTGAGGATCCCCGATCCGTGGGTTGGTTACTTGAACGGGTTCGGGACCTCGAAGCCCTCCGGCGGAGCGGGGAAGGCATCGAGCGCCGCCTGGGCGTTCTTGGAGTCCACGATCAGCACCGGCGTCTCGACGTTGGAGGGGATGTCCTTCCCGTCCATCGCCGCGATGCACGCCTGGACCGACTGCACGCCCATCAGGTAGGGGAACTGCTCGATCGCGGCGGGCTGGCCACCGGCGACGATGTCCTTCAGCTGGTCCTGCGTGCCGTCGATGCCGACGACGGCCACCTTGCCCTTCTTGCCGGCCTCTTCGACGGCCTGCTGGATGCCCATGGCCATGTCGCCCGACGGCGTGAAGAAGCCCTTGATGTCGGGGTTGGCGATGAGGATCGTGGCCGCGGCGCTCTTCGCCTTGGCCTTGTCGAAGTCGGCGGCGACGGTCTGGGTGACGTCGAGCTTGCCCTTGACCTCCTTCTCGAAGCCGGCGAGACGGGCGATGTTGCCCGGGTCGGCCGCGAGTCCGCCGATCAGTGCGACCTGGGAGCCCTGGTCGACGAGGGAGAGCATGGCCTTGCCGCCCGCGGCGCCCGCCGTCTCGTTGTTGGTGCCGACGTAGGTCGTCACCTTGACGCCGGCATCCTTCGCCGCGCTGAGGTCGATCGGCAGGTCGAGGTTGACGATCGGCGTGCCCGCCTGCGACACAGGGACGAGGCCGGTGAGGAGGTTGGTCTGGCTCGTCGGATTGACGATGTAGCACCCGTACCCGGCGGTGACGAGGGCGTTGAGCTTGGTCGCCTGCCCCGAGTCGTCGGTGACGTTCTCGGCCGCGACGACGGTGAGGTCGACGCCCGCCTTCTTCGCCTCGGCCTGCGCACCCTCCGCCATCGCACCGAAGTACGTGTTGTCGAGCGGCTTGATGACCAGCGCGATCTTGCTCTTCGAGGCGCCTCCGCCCGACGCCGCAGGGGCGGCGGAGTCGGAGCATCCCGCCAGCGCCAGGGCTAGGATGGTGGCCGTCGCGGCGGCCGTGGCAACGGCGCCGATCCGGGTGGTTCTTGTCATTGTTCTCTCCTTCGAGGGTGTGATTCTCAGGTACTGCCGGTGCGACATGCGGGGCTGATCGCAGTGTTCGCTTCCGGCTCCACTGCGGTCAGCCCTCTTCATACCCGTCTGTCGCGAACGGGAGTCTCAGGGACGACCGGGCCCATCATGAGCGGGGTCGCCAGCGGTATGCAGCCGCACGTCGTCCCGAACTCGATGTCGATGTCGACCGTCTCGTGGCGGGGCGGGAGCGTCGGATCCTGCGTGCGCTCGGAGAGCAGCCGCATCGCCTTCGCCGCGACGGTCTGCACGGGGATGACGCCCTGGGTCGGCTTGAGACCCGTCACAGTGGCCTCGCCGATCGAGTCGATCGTGGTGACGAGGACGTCACGGGGCACGTGCAGGCCCAGCCGCGCCACCGCGGCCATCGCCCCCCAGAACATCCGGTTGTTCGTGGCGAAGACTCCGAACGGCGGGGTGAGCGTGCGGAACAGCGCGAGCGCACCGGCGGCCGCGTCATCCGGAGTCGCGTGCCCCGAGGTGACATGGACGTCGAGGCCCGCCGCCTTCATCACGCGCAGGTAGCCGTTCTGGCGATCGCGCACGTTGGACACGGTCGTGTTGCCGGCGACGAGCGCGACCTGCCGGAGTCCGTGGTGGGCCACGAGGTGCTCGACGAGCCGGCCCGCCGCCCTGCGGTTGTCGGCGAGCACGTGGTCGGCGGTCTTGCGCACCGACGGCACCGAACGATCGACGATCACGGTCGGGATCTCGCTGACCGCGTCGGGGAGGCTGGGTGCGCCGCTCGGGAGCACGATCAGCCCGTCGACCCGCTGCTGGCGGAACGTGCGCAGATACCGCTCCTCCTGGTCGGCCTCCTCGTCGGAGTCGCCGAGCAGGAGCGTGGGCGACGCCGGAGACAGCCGCTCCTCGATCGCACGGGTGAGCAGGGCGAAGAAGCCGTTGCGCACGTCCGGGATGATCAGGCCGATGAAGCCCGATCGCCGCGTGCGCAGCCCCGTCGCGGCTGCGTCGCCGACGTACGACAGCTGTGCGGCGGCGGCCAGGACGCGCTCGCGCATCGCCGGGGCGACGTACGCCTCGTCGTTCAGCACGCGCGACACCGTCTTGGTCGACACGCCGGCGAGCCGGGCCACGTCGGCGAGACGCGCCGGCGGGCGAAGGCCGGGTCGAGGAGCGGTCTCGGTCATGCGTGCCCCGAGACGCTGCCGATGGCCGCATCCGAGCCGGAGAGCGGGATGACGTCGGCGGGCGGATAGCCCTCGGCCTCCCACCATCCCGCCGCCACGCCGGCGAGCAGGGCGGCGCCCCGCGACACCGCCTCCCGCTCCTGCGCCATGGCGACCGGATGCTGCGCTCGCCGCAGCTTCGCCTCGACCCAGCGGCGACTGCGCAGGCCGCCCCCGATGAGCAGCGTGGTCCCGGTCACCCCGGACAGGGCGCGCATCCGCACCTCGGCGTCGGCGGATGCCGCAGCGTAGCCCTCGAGCGTCGCCGCCCAGGCCTCCTGAGCGGGGCGCCGGAGGAGATCGGGGGAGACGTGGCCGTCCTGCATAGCGACCAGCGTCGGCAGGTCCAGCCCCTCCGCCTCCACGCGGATGGCGGAGAACTCGATGTCGTCGCGATCGACCCGGAGCGCCCTCTGCAGGTTGCGCATCGCGAGGCCCGGCCGGAGGGTCTCCCACAGCAGCATGTGCCTATCGGTCCCCGGCCATGCCGTGACGGTCAGGTCGCCGAGCTGATCCGGCCAGCTCGGGTGGGCTCCGCGGCTCGCGGCGGCGTCCCACGCGACGACGAGCGGTTCGCCCGTGCCCATCGAGTCGATGACCTCGGTGCGGTCGCCGCCGGAGCCGATGACGCCGACCGGGTGGTCGTGGCCGGCGATCGTGACGGGGATGCCGACGGGGAGTCCGCTCCACGCGGCTCCCTGAGCGGTGACCCGGCCGAACGGCGTTCCGGCGACGCGGGCCGGCGCCCAGACGAGGGAGTCGAGCCCGAGGAACGACAGGATCTCGCGATCGTACTCGCCCGCGACCGGGTCGAAGGCGCCGCTGGATGCCGCGAGCGACTGCTCCTGCGCGAGCGCTCCCGTCAGCTTCCAGACGGTCAGACCCGCGACGCCGGTCCACGTGCCTCCGGTCTCGTGACCGTTGCGCAGCAGCCAGCCGAGCTTGGCGACGCTGGTCACGCTGCGAGCCTGACGGCCGGTCCGACGGCGGACCTCGTCGGCTCCGAACCCGGCGACCAGCTCGTCGACGATCTCGGTGCCGCGCTCGTCGTGCCATGCCACCAGAGGAAGGTCGCTGGGACCGTCGGGGCGGATGATCGTGCCGGTCTCGCCCATGCTGGCGACGCCCACGGCGGAGACGCGCGAGGCGAGGACGCCCAGATCTGCGATCGCCGATCCGATCGCGGCGAAGAGGTCGTCAGTGGTCATCTCGACCCCGTGCGCACGGGTGGCGAACGGGGTGGGGGCGACGCCGATGCCCATCGATCGGCCGTGGCGGTCGATGGCGTTCGCCTTGATCGACGACGTGCCCAGGTCGATGCCCAGAAGCAGTTCGTCTCGCATGGCTGTTACCCGTCCTCCTCGACGCCCAGAACGTCGGTGTTTCTGTCTATCGATGGACAAGCTAACATCCAGCACCTACTCTGTCTACCGTTGTCAGAAAATGTGCCCGCCCTTCCGGTGGGCTCCACGAACGGAGGACGGGCCCTTGGCTCTCATCACACTCACCGCCGCACTCGACGCCGCTCGAGCCGGTGGTTACGGGGTCGGGGCGTTCAACGTCACCGACCTCGCCCAGGCCGAGGCGGTCCTGGATGCCGCCGCCGAGACGGACTCGCCCGTCATCGTCCAGACGATCGCGGGAGCCTCGACGCATGGCCGCGACGAGCTGTTCTGGGAGGCACTGGTGAACCTCATCGCGCACTACCCCGACGTGCCTGTCGTCCTCCATCTCGACCACGGCGCGAGCTACGACGACTGCGTGCGCGCGATCGGCGCGGGCTTCACCAGCGTCATGATCGACGGCAGCATGCGCGAAGACCACGTCACCCCCGCCACGTTCGAGGAGAACGTCACGGTGACCCGTCGCGTCGTGGAGTACGCCCACGAGAGGGGCGTCTCGGTCGAAGGCGAGCTCGGAACCATCGGCGGCTCGGAGGACGGCGGTGCGTCCAGCAAGGAGATCGTGCTCGCCGACCCCGATGAGGCCGAGCGCTTCGTCGCCCGGACCGGGGTCGACGCCCTCGCCGTCGCGATCGGCACTTCGCACGGCGCGTACAAGTTCACCAGCCCGCCCGACGGCACGGTGCTGCGGATGGACCTCATCGAGGAGATCGCCGGGCGCATCCCGAACACGCATCTCGTCATGCACGGCTCGTCGTCGCTGCCCGGGGACCTGCGCGAGATCATCAATGCGCACGGCGGCAAGCTCCCCGAATCGTGGGGCGTGCCGGAGTCCGAGAAGGCCCGCTCGACCAAGCTCGGCATCCGCAAGATCAACCAGGGCATGGACTCCCACATGGCGCATGCCGCCGCCGTCCGTACCTACCTCGATGAGGACGGGATCGGCGTCGACCCTGCGCTGTACGGATCGCGCGGACGAGTCGCGATGCAGCGGATCGTGGCCGACCGCATGCAGGTCTTCGGTCAGGCCGGCCAGTCGTACCGCCACCGCTGAGCCCATCACGCCGGAGGGTGCGGGCCCGATCCCCCTCCGGCGTGATGCTCGGGGTGTCGTGGGCGGTGCGGGGCCTTCCCACGTGCAGCGAGTGCGGCGGCGAGGGTGACGACGATGAGGGCACAGAGGTAGACCGCGAACCAGGGTTCGTGACCGGCGCGCCTGCTGGCGTGCAGCAGGAGGGGAGCTGTGCCACCGAACAGGGAGTTCGCGATCGCGTAGCCGAAGCCGACGCCCAGCGCACGAACCTCCGGCGGGAATCGCTCTGCCTTGGCGACACCGTTGACGCTCAGGTATCCGGTGATGACGACCGCGGCGATCACGAGCATCGTCGTGATCGCCGCGACGTCGGTGAGGGCGTTCGCGCCCCACAGAAGCAGAGGTGCGACGACGATTCCGGCGACACCGAAGAAGACGAGCAGCGGGCGGCGGCCGACACGGTCGCTGAGTGCCCCTCCGACGGGCTGAAGGATCATCAGGACGACGAGAGCGACGATCACAGCGACCGTCGCCTGCAGTTCGCCGACGTCGCCGCGCGCGGTCCGCATGGTCTCTCGGATCTCCTGCGGCACGCTCACCGTCAACGTGTAGAACGCCGCCGTGCCGCCAGCCGTGAGCAGCATCACCCACCCCAGCGCGCGCCAGTGCTGCGTCAGCAGGATCCGCATCGACCCGCGTAGTGCACTCGCGACGGGGCGCGGCGCGGCCGATCGCGCGCGCAGGGCACTCCAGATGACGGGCAGGGCCGCGAGACCGGCCACAGCGAACGCACCACGCCATCCCCATGTCGATGCTCCGGCGCGGCCGCCGACGGCCAGGGTCACCAGCAGCATCACCTGCGCCACCACCAGTCCTCCCACGATCGTGGCGCTCTGGAAGGATGCGAAGAACCCTCGGCGATTCGAGGTCGCCGCCTCGGTCAGCGCGACGGCGGCCGTCCCGTATTCGCCCCCGGTCGCGATGCCCTGCACGACGCCGATCAGCACGAGGACGACGGCAGCCCACCCGCCGATCCGGGCCTGCGAGGGGCACACGGCGAGGACGAGTGAGCAGGCGGCCATGAGGCTGACCGCACCGATCAGCGCCGGACGTCGTCCGCGACGGTCGGCGATGCGACCGAAGATCCATGAGCCGACGGGTCGCATCACGAACGTCACCGCGAAGACGGCGTACACCCAGATCAGGGAGTTCTCGTCGGCCGGATCGAAGAACGCGGTGCGGAAGTACGGCGCGAACCCCGCGTACACGTACAGGTTCACCCACTGCACGAGATTCGGGACCGAGGATGCGGCGATCAGGCGGACGGCATCCGACCGGGTGCCGCGGGTGGGGTTCGCCATGCGCTCAGCGTAACGAGCGGGCAGGGACGCATGCAGCAGCGATCGGAGGCGCAGGGTCACCCCAGAGTCGTGGGCGAGAATTGCCGACATGTCCGGAGACTCCGTCGCGCAGCCGTCCAGCGAAGCCCCCGATCCGAGGTCCGGTACGCCGCGGCGGAGCCGCCGCCGCAGGCAGCTCGCCTGGGCCATCCCCGCCGCGATCGTCGCGATCCTCACCGCCGTGCTTCCGCACCTGGACCTCCTCGCGGGGGAGGTCATCCCTGTCCTGCAGGCCCTCGTTCCGGTGGGTGCCGTCGTGCTGGCGCTCCTCGCCGTCGTCCTGCTGATCGCGCGGGCGTGGGTAGGCGCGCTCATCCTCTTCCTGGGTGCCGTCCTCGCCGTCGTCCCCACCCTCACCCCGATGCGGGGTGCGCCGGAGTGCGAGGTGCACACGCCGCTCACGGTGCTGTCCTTCAATGCGAAGTTCGCCCACGCGGATCCCGCTCAGCTCGCCGCGCTCATCCGCTCGGAGCGGGCTCGGGTCGTCATCCTGGTGGAGACGGATGAGGCACTGATCGACGCGGTCCTGCATCGACACGGTCTCGACACCGTGCTGCCCTATCGCACGCGCGAAGTGACCCCCGGCGGAGTGAACGGGAGCGTCATCCTCTCCGCCTACCCGCTGCACGATGAAGAGGACATCCCGGGCAGCGTCTTCGACGAGGTCACCGCGATCGCGACCCTCCCGGATGGGAGCCGGATGCGCGTGGCCGGTGTGCATCCACCCTCGCCGGTGGGGCAGCCGCACGACTGGTACCGCGGGCTCACCGCCATCGACGAGTGGCTCCAGCGAACTCCGGACTCACGCCTCGTGGTCGCGGGCGATTGGAATTCGTCGTTCGCGCATCCGGTCTTCCGGAGGCTGGCCTCCTCGCTGCGCGATGCGGAGCAGGCAGCCGGTCCGATACCGTGGCCCACCTGGCCGCAGGAGAAGCCCGTGCCCGCGTTCACCGCGATCGACCACATCCTCGCGCGTGGCGCGATGCCGACGGACTGGGCCAGCTTCCACATCGACGGGAGCGACCATCGCGCGGTCGTCGGGAGTTGGAGACTGTGCGCGCCGGCCCACTAGGGCTCATCTCTCGGGGCGGCTCGTGGTCGGCGACATCCGCTCAGGCGTCCGTCCCGGTACCTCCGGTGATGTCGAGCGACCCCAGGTATCTGCGGGTCATGCGGGCCTGAACGCGCCGTGCCAGGGGGCCGCCGAGCCGGGTGAACCATCGTGCGGGAGTCGAGAACGCGACGATCGTGAACGTCACCTCGTCGTTCTCGCTGAGACGGAGTTCGAAGCGCTCCTCGCCTCGCTCCGGATGGCCGGGCAGGGTTCCGTAGGCGAAGCCGCACAGGTCGGCCGTCCTGGTCGCCCAGACCACGAGGCACGGCGCGCGGAAGCGGAGCGGGCCGAGGCGCAGCCGCATCAGCACCTGGGTGCCTTCACGCAGCGGCACGTCCGACAGATCGACGGATGCACCGGCCCGGCGTTGGACTGCGCCGCTCAGGAGCTCGTCGGCAGCGCGCTCGAAGAAGCCGCGGCCGTGACCGACCCGCCGCGTCGCCCGGAGGTGACGGTAGCCCGCGGGGAGCGGCCCGCCGGTGGCGCCGACTTCGGGGTAGGTGACGTCGAGCACGCACCCACGCTATCCGTGTCGGGGGAGAGGGCATCGGATCCCCCGGGCATCTGGGTAGCCTTCGTCCATGACCTTCATCAACGTCGGAACGCTCGGTGTCGTCCCCGGTCAGCGGGAGGCGCTCATCGCGCACCTCACACAGCGCAGCGATGTTCTCACCGACCTCGGCTGTCTCGCGTACGAGGTGGGGTCGAACGAGCAGGAACCGGACACCGTCTTCGTGATGGAGATGTGGGTGAGTGCCGAGGCTCATCAGGCCTCGCTGACCCGACCCGAGGTCCAGGCCGCGATCGCCGCCGCTCGGCCTCTCCTGTCGGGCGTCTTCGGTGGCTTCCGATTCGACGTCAGCGGGTCGCCCCTGCGCGACTGAGAGGAAGCCGTCCGGCGACGGCTCACGACGGGTCGACGTGCTCCGATCGCACGTGCTCGAACACGAGCGTCGTCTGTACGTCTGCGACCTCGGGTCGCGCCGTGAGCTGGTCGATCACGAAGGCGTAGACGGCGTCGACGTCCGGCACCGCGAGGTGGATGAGGAAGTCGTGGGTTCCGGAGATGACGAAGAGCCCGATCGTCTCGGGGAGCGACGAGGCGAACTCGCGGAACCCTTCGATGTTGGGTCGCGACGGAGGCCGCACGCGGACCGAGATCAGCGCTTGGACCGACCGGCCGACCGCATCCAGGTCGACTGCGGCATGAAAACCCGTGATCACCCCGCGCTCACGGAGGTGGCGGATGCGCTCGAGCGAGGTCGTCGGCGAGACGCCCGCCTTCGCCGCCAGATCGCGGTTCGTCTGGCGGGCGTCATCCTGCAATTCGCGCAGCAGCGCGCGATCAACGGCGTCGAACTTCACAGCGATCTCCGTCTCCCGTGTGACCTACGCAGAGTACCGTCCGAATCGGTCACGGCAGCAAGGGGAGACGACCGACGATCTTGTCGACCGGGTTTCGAGGGCCGACCAGGCTCAGTGCCACGTAGGTGATCTCCTCGGCGTCGCTCGAGCGCATCGTGTCGAGGTATTCGTCGTAGACGCGGGTCTGCTGCGCCGCCTCCGGCATGTCCGCGAGGAAGATGTCCCCGCGCCTGGCCGCTTTCGCCCGGATCGCGAGCAGTGCGGCGTTGTCGGCGGTGAGCACGGTGCATCCCGCCCAGGGCAGTCCGGGATGCGCGGCGCCGGACCCGTCCACCGCGTCGGGCCCGAGGAGACCATTGACCGCGTCCACGGTTGCCGCCGCAACGCAGATCGCGGCATTCACGGCGCGACCCGCCGGGGCGTCCTGATTCACCACCACGACCCACTTCAGTCGGGCAGATCGCGTGGGTGCGGAGGTGTCGATCTCCTCGGGTTCGAACCCGATGCTGCTGGTGACCATCGCAACCATCCGTCCTTTCGCGCCGTTCGTGCGCGTGCAGCTCAGAATCCTATGGACATTGCTGAGCTTGGTGCACGTCATCCGTACGTCATACGGCGAATTTGCATCGGACTGGACGATCATCCGTCGCGACATGACCCGTCCAGCTCCCAGGGGCACGATCCACGGATGGTCGCTCGGAGCCGACGAGCCGCGCGAGTGCTCAGGACGTCTCGAATCGAACCGAATCGAATCGTCGGATCGTGTCATCTCGTCCGTGGTCAGCGACGTGCTTTCACCGCCCGTGCGGGTCGAGGTGGTTCAGCGCGGCCACGGTCTCGTCGTAGTCGCCGCGTGCCTCGCCGTAGCGGAGGAACTTCACCCGCTCGACCTGGATCTCACGGGCGTCGGGATCGGTCTCGATGAGGCCGACCACCTCGGCGATGAATTCGTCGAGCGGCATCGCGAACTCGCTCTCGCGCTGCCCGGGCATGAGGTCGGTCGCGACCGACGGCGGCTCGAGCTCGGAGACCTTCACCGTCGTACCCGCGAGCTGGAGACGCAGCGACTCGCTGAGCATGTGGATCGCGGCCTTGGTCGCGTTGTAACTGGGCGTGATCCGCAAGGGGGTGAACGCCAGCCCCGAGGAGACCGTCATGATCGTCGCGTCCGGGCGGCTCTGGAGATGCTCGATGAACGCCGCGATGAGCCGGATGGGGCCGAGCAGGTTCGTCGTGACGGTCGCCTCCGCGGTGTCCAGGAATCCCGCCGGCGTGGTCCAGTCCTCGACGCGCATGATCCCCGACATCGCGATGAGCACGTTCAGCTCGGGGTGCGCGGCGATCACCTCATCCGCGGCTCGGCGGATGCTGTCGGGGCTGGTCGTGTCGATCTCGACGGCCTGGATGCCGGGGTTCTCGGCGACGATCTGCGCGAGGAGCTCGGTACGGCGGCCGCCGACGATGACCTCGTTGCCCTTCTCGTGCAGGGCGCGGGCGAGGGCGAGACCGATGCCGCTGGTCGCGCCGGGGATGAAGATGGTGTTTCCGCTGATGTGCATGCCTCGAGTGTCCGGCCGCCGGAGGATGCGTGCCAGGGAGCGGTTATCGGGGGAGAGCCGGTCCCTGTCTCCGCTCGACGGGTGGGTTGAGACTAGGGGGATGGATCGTGATGCCCTCGGGACGTTTCTGACCCGCCGCCGCGAGAGCCTGCAGCCCGGCGACGTCGGTCTGGTCGCAGGTCCGCGCCGCCGCGCGGTCGGTCTGCGCAGGGAGGAGGTCGCGCAGCTCGCGGGCATGTCGACCGACTACTACACCCGCATGGAGCAGGGCCGCAGCACCCAGCCGAGCACGCAGATCCTCGGCTCCCTCGCCCGCGCACTGCGCCTGACGCCAGACGAACGCGACTACCTCTTCCGGGTGTCCGGGCTCGACGCGCCCGACCGGCACAGCAGCGGAGACTATGTGGCGCCCGCGCTGCTGCGCGTCTTGGACCGCTTGACCGACACACCCGCGCTCATCATCTCCGTCCTCGGCGAAACACTGGTGCAGAACGAGGCCGCCCTCGCGCTGTTCGGTGACGTGAGCCGCTACACCGGTCTGGAGCGCAGTGAGGTCTACCGCTGGTTCGTCCGTCCCGACACGGAGCGCCGGCGCTACCCCGAGAGCGATCGAGACCGGCAGAGCCGCGCGCACGTGGCATCCCTCCGTGCCGCGCTCGGCGCGATGGGGCCCACCTCGCGCGCCGCGGAACTCGTGCGCGCGCTGACGGACCGGAGCCCGGAGTTCACCGCTCTCTGGGATCAGTTCGAAGTGCACCGCCGATTCGCCGACCACAAGACACTCATCCACCCCGAGCTGGGTGAGATCGAGGTCGACTGCCAGGTGCTGTTCACCGAGGACGAGTCCCAGGCGCTGCTCGTGCTGACTGCTCCGCCGCGCAGCGAGGCCGCGGGCAAGCTCGAACTGCTCACCGTGCTCGGAAGCCAGCAGTTCGCCACCGACCGCTGAACCGGACCGGCCGAGAACCGGGTCGGCTCATCGAGCGATGATGCGTTCGATGACGCTCATGGCGTCGTCGAGTGTCTCGAGGTCCTCCGCTGCACACCCATCGAGAGCGTCTTCGAGCCAACGCTGCTTCAGCTCCTGGGAGCGATTCAGTGCGGCAACCCCGTTGGCTGTTGCGTGCAGGATCGTGCGGCGTCGGTCCAAGGGATCGGATGCTCTGCGTACGAAGCCGCGGCGTTCGAGCGTCGTGATCGCGACACTCATCGTCTGTGCTCGCACCCCCTCGACACGGGCGAGCTCGGCGATGGTGAGTCCCCCAGGAGCGTCGATGAGCAGCGCGACGATCGACTCCTGCGACAGCGTCAGACCGCTCGCCCCGTGGGCTTCGGACCTGATGCGTCGAAAGAGCAGGCCCGTCGCCCGGCGCAGACGCGCGGCGCGTTCCGGGTTGGCATCCCGTGAAGCGACCATGCGTCAATCCTAGCGAGGGTCATCAGCAGTGCTGTTAATCAGTTATGCTGATTAAATGCTCGCGTCCGCGGGCGCCATTGCGAAGGAGCGAGCAATGCACACCGTTCGGCTGGGAACGTCGGGCCTGGAGATCAGTGCTGCGGTGCTAGGCATGATGAGTTACGGTGACCCGGATCGCGGCAGCCACTCGTGGGTGCTGGGCATCGATCAGGCACGCCCGATCGTCCAGAAGGCGTACGACGCGGGGATCACGACGTTCGACACTTCGAACAACTACGCCGCCGGCTCGAGCGAGGAGGTCACCGGCGCACTCGTGCGCGAGCTCGGCCCGAGAGAGAGCGTGCAGATCTTCACCAAGGTCTTCGCTCCCACCAGCGCTTACCGCAACGGACACGGACTGTCGCGCATCGGCATCATGCGCGCCATCGACGAGTCACTGGGCCGTCTCCGCACGGACTACGTCGACCTGTATCAGATCCACCGTTTCGACCCGAACGTGCCCATCGAGGAGACGATGGAGGCTCTTCACGACATCGTCAAGGCCGGCAAGGCACGCTACATCGGTGCATCCAGCATGTGGGCCTGGCAATTCGCCGAGCTGCAGCACACCGCCGAGCTGCACGGGTGGACGAAGTTCGCGTCCATGCAGGACCAGTACAACCTCCTGCAGCGCGAAGAAGAACGCGAGATGCACCCTTACTGCCGGGCCACCGGTGTCGGCGTCATCCCCTGGGCGCCGTTGGCCAGTGGCTACGTCACACGCCCCTGGGGCGCAGATGGGTCGGGGCGCGCCGAGCTCGATCGGTTCGGCGCATCCCTCAATCAGGGCTCCAACAAGGAGATCGTGGATGCCGTCGAGCACGTCGCCGCCGCTCGCGGGGTCTCTATGGCGCAGATCGCCCTCGCGTGGGTCGCAGGCAAGAGCGCTGTCTCGGCACCGATCGTCGGCGCGACCAAGCCCCATCACCTGGACGACGCCATCGCCGCCCTCGACATCCGCCTGACCGACGACGAAACCCGCCAGCTCGAAGCCGCCTACACTCCTCGGACACCCACCGGATTCTGACGGCGTCCTCCGAATCGGCGCGCCGCTGCTGGTGAATCCTCCGATCATGGCCCTGATCATGACAGGGCGCTCCGACGGCGTGAGTGAGCGACCGATCTACATCGCCCGGGAATCGGCTGGCCCGTCAGGAGTGGCCGAGATACTCCGCCATGTAGCGCTCGAGCATGCTCAGGGAACCAGATGTCTGGCCGACAGTGAGCCACCGATTTCCGCCTGGGGTCAGTTCTTCCGCCGGTGACCAGCGTCCCTCGATGCAGACGAAGTGGTAGAGCCACTGCTGGTAGCTATCCCCGATCGTCAGCAGCCGTGCGTCGCCTCGACTGTCTGCTTCTCGGTTGTGCTCGTGCTGCTTCCACGCCGCCCGGCGTTCGCGGCGGCCCGAGCCGCCGCCGCGCGGCTTGGGGTGACGGAGGTGAACAGTCCGACCGGCATCCGTCTCCACCCAGAAGTAGCCGGAGGCGCCCGCGGTGCTGCGAAGCCGGCCGGTGAAGTCGCGGACGAGCGCGGACACCTTCGGATCGGGTGTCACGGCTCGATAGGCGGGCGAGCCGTAGCGGATCATCGCGCCGGCGGCTCGCGTCGCGGTGCTGTTCCGATTCCGCAGAGCGCGGATGCGGTCGTCGAGCTCGGTCACTCACGAACATTACCAAGCGGCAAGGCGGCGGGTCGGGTGCGCAGATCCGGATGCGGCGCGATCGCGAAGCCTCAACCCCAGACCTGATAGCGGGCGGATGTGGCGTAGGTGCCGGCATCCCCGAGGTCGACGGTGAGCTGAAGCGTCCATGTGCCTGCGATCGGAGCGATGGCAGCTGAGGTCCACCCTCCGGAGCTGTGGCGGGTGAAGGTGAGGGATACGCCGGACACGCTGTCGGTTCCGATCGTTCCGCTGACCGCTTTCGGCTCGACGTCCGCCCCCGATGCCGACTCGAGGCGGACGGAGATCCGTTGCGGGCCGGTGTGGGTGGGATCGATCGTTATCACGGCGGATGCGGTGCCGACGGGGGCGGTGACGGTGGTCTCCGGGCCGTAGGTGGTCCGTGCGGGCGGCAGGGACACGAGGAGAGTGGTCACGATCACGACGACGATCGTGGCAGCGGCTTCGATCCCGACGAGCCGCTTCGCCCGGCGGCGTTCGATCGAGCCGTCCGGTGCCGCGCGTCGGATGAGCCGGCGGTGCGAGATCACAGCCAGAACGAGAGCGACGGCGACCACGGCGAGCTTGACGAGGAGTGTCACGCCGTAAGCGGTCGCAGTGATCGATTCGACCGGATCGATCTGGCGCCACGCGAGGTATTCGCCGCTGATAATCAACGCCGCGACGCTCGAGAACGCGACCCTCGACCACCTCCGCATCGAGGTCAGGTCCGGCGCCGCTCCGCTGATCGTGGGAAGCACGAGCGTCACCAGCGCGCAGAGGCCGCCGATCCACATCGACATCGCCGCGAGATGCACGACGGTGGCGGGAACAGCCAGCCACCAGTCAGAGGCGCCGACCGCATGCCCGTCGACGGCGATCGTCACCAGGACTCCGACGGTCAGGGCCGCAGCAAGAGCGCGCTGTCCGCGCGCACCGCGTCGCGGACGCGTCATCCATGGCACGAGGGCGAGCAGCAGTGCAACGCGGACGAGCCCCGCGACCCCGCCCGCCTCGTGGAGCGTCGTCGCGAACCCGTCCAAGCGCACGATCCCCGGCCACCCGGACCCCGCCGCTGCAGGGCCGGCGATGAAGAGGCGCACGAGCGTTCCACACGCGACGAGCACCCAACCCGACCACCTCAGCGTCGCCGCGGTCCGACCTTGTCGGGTGCGTGGCCACAGGACGAGGAGGGCGAGGACGGTGCCCCCGGCGATCGAGACCCCGAGGTAGACAGCCCCTTGCGCCACGCCGGCGATCACCTGAAGCGGATCGACCGTCGCCGGTGCGATGTCGGGCGCCACGGTCGGGTCGGCGTTCACCCCGAACCTGATCGCGCCCGTCACGATGTGGCCGTCAGCGGACACGACGCGGTAGCTCACGGTATACGCGCCGTCGGGCAGATCAGCGCGAAGGGGAACGATCACCTCGTGGCCACCCGGGCCGAGCATCGCTGCGCCTCGCCCCGCGGCGCCACCCTTGTCGGAGACTGCCGCGGTGCCATCCGTCGGCAGCTGCACCGCTTCGTCGAAGGTGAAGGTCACTCGTGTGGGAGCGCTCGTCACGCGTGACCCGTCCTGCGGGTCGCTCGAGACGAGCACGGCGTGCGCCGAGGCGGGGGCTGCCACGGCGAGCAGCTGCCACAGCACCAGCACCGCCACGGCGGCAGCGGAGGCGAGCGACGCGCGTCGTCCGCCTCCGCGAACCATCCGTGCGCGGGAGGTCACTTGCTCTCGGTGGCCTTCGGACGGCTGCCCCGGATGAGTGCCACGATCGCCAGGATCAGGCCGAGCACGCCGGCGATGAGGCCGGCGATCCCGAGACCCAGTCCCGCTCCGGAGTCCGTCGAGCCGCTCATGTCCATCGCGCCCGCTTCGGCGGAGGGGCTCGCGGATGCCGCGCCGTGCGCGTCGGTGCTGGCGCCTGCCGCGGAGACCGTCACCGTGGGCGCGGGATGCTCGGGCTCGGTGTCTCCCTGGGCGATCTGGTCCCAGTTCACGACGCTTCCATCGCTGTAGGTCTGCGCCGCGGGGAAGACGAGCGAGTCCACCTTCGGGATCGGCCCCGCAGAGACGGCGAACGTGTCGAACTCGCCCGGCTTGATCCCCGGACCCGTAGCCGTCCAGGTCACGGACGTGACATACGTGGTGATCTTGTTGCCATCGTCATCGGTCTTCGGCTCCGGAAGGTTCGCTGTCGCGACCTGAGCCGTCCACCCGGTCTTCGGCTGCGTCGAGACCGAGATGATCGGCGTCTCCTTCGGGAAGGTCACCACCAGCTTCGTGGTCGAGGCCGTGTCCGACTCCGTCGGGACGCGGAAGGTGAGGACGGCATAGCCGCCCGCGGTCGGGTTGCCGTCGACACGGACGTGCGCTGATGCCGGACCGGCGACGGCGATCACGATCGCTGCCGCCACAGCCGCGGCAGCGCCGACGATGCCGAGCCGTCGGCGCCGGGGGTGTGCTGTGCTCATTGCGGTTTCCTTTCAGTGGTGGATGGGGGATCTCAGCCCATGACGAGGAACGAGGCGGCCATGCCGATCGCCATCACGAGGTTCAGGAGCGTCTGCGCTATCGGCGACAGGGGAGCGGTAGGGGTGGGGCCTTCGGGCGCGCGGACCAGATCGACGAGGAACCAGACGGCGGCGGCGACGAACATCGCGACGAACGCGACGGTGACGATCACGGCCCACACCGGCTGCGCCCACAGCCCGGTCATCACCGCGGTTCCCGCCCCGCCCATGTCCATGCCGCCCATGTCGTGCATGTGGTCGCCGGAGGTGCCGCCGCCCATCATCAGCGTCATCAGGACGCTCATCCAGACCATGGCCGCCATCATCGCCGCGTGATAGACGAGGTAGCCGGTCCGATGATGGTGGCCCGGTCCTTCGGGGCCGGCATGGGTCTGCGGGCGCAGCACCGCGAGCCCCACGTACCAGAGGGCTGCGGCGGTGAACACGACGATCTGCAGGAGTGCCGGGATCGCCATGGACCACGCCCACGGCATGACGGCCATCGAGACGCTCATGAGCACATGGGCGAAGTAGGAGCCGCGGTCCGTCCATGTGCGTGACCGCACCAGCGCGACAAGCGATACGACGCCGGTCGCGCCGAAGCACACCGTGAACACCCAAGCGAGCACGGGATCCGGAATCATGAAATAACTCTACATTACGTAGAGCTAATTCATCTCATCGGCGCAGTCGCGCGGATCGCAGGCGAAGGCTGTTCCAGACCACGAGGACGGAGGAGAGAGACATGGCCGCCGCTGAGATGAGCGGATTGAGCAGCCCCGCGGCCGCGATCGGAATGGCGGCGATGTTGTAGGCGAACGCCCACACGAGATTGCCGCGAATGGTGCGCAGGGTGCGCTGGGCGAGTGCGATCGCGTCCGCGACGACAGTGAGGTCGTCACGCACCAGCACGATGTCGGCCGACTTGATGGCGATGTCGGTGCCGCTGACGACGGCCATTCCGAGTTCGGCGGTCCCGAGGGCGGCTGCGTCATTGATGCCGTCACCGACCATCGCGACGCGGTGCCCATCGCCCTGCAGGCCCTCGATCGTGCGCGCCTTCTCGGTCGGGAGCACGCCGGCCCGCACATCCTCGATGCCCAGCTCGGCCCCGACCCGCTGCGCTGCGGCCGGACTGTCGCCGGTCAGGAGAACGGTGTGCAGCCCCATGGCCGTCAGTCGCTCGACCGCGTCGCGCGCCGTCGGCCGCACCTCGTCGACGACCGTGGCGATGCCGACGACCCGGCTGTCACGGACGACGAAGATCACGGATGAACCGTCGTCCGCCGCATCCGCAATCAGCGAGGCGGCCCATTCCGGCTCTCCGATCCCGAGATGGGCGAGGAGCGCCGGTCCGCCCACGGCGACATCCCTCCCGTCGACGACGCCTGCGGCGCCGAGTCCCGGGAGGGTGCGGAGCTCGCTCGGCTCGGGGAGATCGGTCGCGCGGCCGTGGACGTGCGCGACGATCGCCGCCCCGACCGGATGCTCCGACCCGGTCTCCACCGCCGCGGCGATCCGGAGCACCTCGAGCTCGTCCAGCCCGGGGGCGACCGCGGTCGACGTCACACGCAGCGTGCTGAGCGTCAGGGTGCCCGTCTTGTCGAGCACGACCGTGTCGATCCGTCCGGATGCCTCGAGCGCGGCCTGGCCCTTGATGAGGATGCCCAGCTGCGCGCCGCGGCCGACCCCGACCATGAGCGCGGTCGGGGTGGCCAGACCCAGCGCGCACGGGCACGCGATGATGAGGACCGAGATCCCGATGCCGACGGCACGGGTCGGGGAGGCGCCGCCGAGCAGCCAGCCCGCGGTGACGAGTGCTGCGAGAACGATCACCGAAGGGACGAACCACTGCACGACGGTGTCGACGAGTGCCTGCACGCGCGCCTTCGACGCCTGCGCGTGCTCGGCCATCGCGGTCATCTGCGCCAGCTGGGTGTTCGCTCCGATGGCGGATGCGGTCAGCACGAGCCGGCCGTCGCGGCTGATCGACCCGGCGGCGACGATGTCGCCCGGCCCGAGGTCGCGCGGGACGGGCTCGCCGCTGAGAGCGCTCGTGTCGACGGCGGCACGGCCCTCGACGATGGTGCCGTCCGCGGGGATCGCCTCGCCGGCGCGGACGACGATCAGATCTCGCGGGCGGAGCGCGGCGGCGGGGATGACGCTCTCGACGCCGTCTCGGACGACGCGCGCGGTATCCGGTGCGAGAGCGGACAGTGCGTCCAGCACGTCCCCCGCGCGGCGGCGGGAGCGGGTCTCGAAGTAGCGGCCGGCCAGCTGGAACGTGGTCATACCGGCCGCGACGTCGAGGTAGATGGAGCTCGCCCCGGCGGGCGTCATCCCGTAGCCGAGCCAGTAGGTGCCGGCGTCCTCGCCCATCAGCGCGGTCGCGCAGGCCCAGCCGAAGGAGACCACGATCCCGAGGGAGACGAGTGTGTCCATCGTCACCGATCCGTGGCGCAGGTTGCGAAGGGTCGCGCGATGGAACGGCCATGCCGCCCACGTCACGATCGGGATCGCGAGGACGATGCACAAGAGCTCCCAGCCGGGGAAGCGCAGCCTCGGAACCAGCGCGAGCACCAGGGTCAGATCCATCAGCGGGAACGCGAGCAGCGCCGAGACGAGCAGGCGCCGCCGGAGCGAAACGATGCGGTCGAGGGACGCGCGACGCGACCACTCGTCGTCGCCGTCCACGCGCACGGCGGCGTCGTAGCCGGCCTTGCGCACGGCCGCGACGGCCTCGTCGGCACGATCGGCGCGCAGGCCCGCGACCATCGCCCGCTCGGTCGCGTAGTTCACGGTGGCGGTCGCGCCGTCGACCTTGTTGAGCGCCCGCTCCACCCGGCCCGCGCAGGCGGCGCAGGTCATCCCGCCGATCGACAGCTCGAGCACGCTCGTTGGCGCGTCGACGGCCGTGGTCTCCGCGATCTGTGCACTCATGGCTGGCTCTCCTCGGAAGGGGATGTGGCGGGCGTCGTCACCGCGGTGGGCTGGCGACCGTGCGAGCGCTCCTCGAGCTCTCGCAGCATCCGGTTGTAGGCCTCGAAGTCGTCGTCGAGCCCGGTATCCATGTGACGGTCCTTGCGTCGCGCCTCGCGCTGGTCCTGTCGCGCCCACTGGATGCCGAGCGCGACGACGACGATCAGCAGGGGGATCTCGCCGCCGGCCCACGCGATGCCGCCGCCGACGTACTGCGTCGACATCAGGTCGCCCATCCAGGTGGGGTCGACCGTCTTGTAGAAGTTGGCGGCGACAGGAACGGCGGCGGTCATCAGGATGACGCCGAAGAACGCGTGGAACGGCATCGCCGCGAGCGTGAACCCGAGCTTGCCGATCGGCGGGAGCGGTCGCGGAGGTCTGTCGACCCCGATGATGAGGGCGAAGAAGAGGTAGCCGATCGCGAGGAACTCGACGTCCATGAGGCGGTGCGCCCAGTGGTAGCGGATGAAGGTCTCGAACAGCGGCGAGAAGTACAGGACGTAGTAGGTCGCGATGTAGACCACGAAGACGCGCAGGGGATGGAAGACCAGCCGGAGCCCGTCCCAGTGCAGAACCGCAGTGATCCACTCGTGCGGGCCGGCGGCCTCGCCGCGCGCCGCGGGCCGGGTGGCCCGCAGCATCAGCGTGATCACGCCGCCAAGCACGAGGAAGACCGGCGCGAGCATGTTCAGCGTCATGTGCGCGGCCATGTGGACGGCGAAGCTCGCACCCGCGTACTTGCCGACGCCCGAGCTCGTGGCGATGACCACGATCACCCAGCCGAGCACCCAGGCGGCGGTGCGGCCGGCGGGCCACGCGTCACCACGGCGACGGAGGCGCGCGACCGCGAAGAGGTAGACCGCCACGGCGGCGACGGCGATGCCGAGGAACAGGATGTTCGGGCGCCACTGCACGGCGAGAGCTGCGAAGGTCGGGGCGCCGGGAAGGTCGTAGCCGAAGTAGAGCTGCTCGATGCTCGTGGGGGTGAAGTACACGGGCGGCGGCACGCGCAGCATCGCAGCGGTGAGCCCGGCGTAACCCGCAGCCGAGACGACGCCGAGCGTCAGGGCGACCCTGATGGTGCGATCGGTGAGCGCGTTTCGTCGCAGCCAGAGCACGACCAGGACGGCCCCGACCGCGATGAGCACCAGCGCGCGCAGGCCGATCAGAAGCGCTGTCGGGTTCGTCCCGCCCGGCCCGGCGAGCTTGAAGAGCGTGATGACGACGTCCGACAGCACGATGATCGTCCAGGATCCCGCTGAGACCAGCCACGTCCGTCGGAGGGTCACGGGCCGCAGCAGCCGCCCGCCGGCGACCCGCAGGGCGAGGACGACGATCGTCCCGAACAGCGCCGCGGCGGCGAGCGTCTGGAAGGTCGCGGCATCCGACCCGTAGTCGTGGTCAGGGCCCACCAGCACCTGGCCGACGACGACGGGGGCGAGCAGGGAGAGCGCCGACAGTGCGAGCGGGACGAGGAGCCCGGTCCATCGCTGTGCGAACTGGATGCAGATCGTCACGGTCGTCATGAGGAGGAACACGACGATCCATGCCGCGGGGAGGTAGGTCGCCTGGATCAGGTAGGCGAGCCCGCCGGGGATGAACAGCTGCGACAGCGAGGCGCCGTTCGCGTCGGCGGCATCCACTCCGATCATCACCGCAGCAAGGATCGCCCAGGTGAGCGAGGCGATGCGGGCGATCCGCCACTCCGGCTCCGTGTCGACGTCGAGGCGGCGACGTCCGGGACGGCCGAGCACGAACATCAGGGCGACCAGCGAGCCGGTCGTCACCCAGCCGGCGAGGTCGACAGCGGTGCGCAGTCCCGACGCCAGCATCGCGGTCAGGGAGCCGGGGTAGCCGCGGAAAAGCTTCGCGTACCACGTGTCGCCCGCCATCGCCGTCGTGAGGAGTGGCACGGCGAAAGCGAGCACGACGAAGACCACCGCGATCGCCACGATCCCGGCGCGGTTCCGCCGGATCGTCGGGCGCTGATACGCCTTCAGCTCGACGTGTGCGTCGCCCGTCGTCACGCGCGGATGCGGTAGCCGACCTCTTCGACGGCTGTGGGGACGGACGATGCGGCGAACTCGGTGCTGTGGTCCACCTCGACCCGGCCGGAGGCGAGGTCCACCTCCACCGCCTCCACGCCCGGGAGCTCGGCCAGCGCCTCGGTGACAGACGCGCGGCAGTGCTCGCAGGTCATCCCCTCCACCTCGAACACGCTCCGTGAGGTGCCGTTCGCAGACATGGCTTCCCCTTTCTGGTCGCTTCAGATCTCTACAGCACGTAGTTTACGTGGTGAAACCCGAGCCAGCTCCACATCTCGTAGAATCGCGTGTGGAGGTGGCCATGGCCGGCATCAGAACGAGGAACCGCGGTGAGCTCGAAGGCGCCATCCTGCGCATCCTCCGACAGAGCACGACCCCGATGAGCGCGAACGAGATCAGGGATGCCGTAACGGGTGAGACTCCCGCGACGACGACCGTGCTGACCGCGCTCGACAGGCTGTACGACAAGGGCGACGTGATCCGGTTCCAGGAATCGCCCCGTAAGGTGCGGTTCGCTGCCGCCCAGAGCGCGGCGGAGAGCGCCAGTGCCGCGATGCTTCTCGCTCTCGAGCAGAACGAGGATCGGCGCGCCGTGCTCCTGAAATTCGCCGGTGATCTCGGGGACGCCGACGCCCAGCTCCTGCGGTCGGCGCTGAAGCCGCGCCGTGGAGAGTAGCGGAGTGTTCATCCTCGGTGGTCTGCTCGTGACGGCGACCGTCGTCGTCTGGCTCAGCCCGCGCCTGCTCACGCACGGGCGGTGGCAGGTTCTGCGACCGCGACTCGCGCTGACCCTGTGGCATGCGGCATTCGCCGCAGGCCTCGCCGCCGCCGTACTCGCCGTCGTCATCGCAGTGCTGCATACCCTCGCCGTCACCCAGGATGCGCGCGGCGCATCCGTGGTCGTCACGGTGCTCGGGTGGATCGCCTTGGCGATCGTCGGCGGGGCGTGCGCGATGGTGGCTGTGGGTGGCGGCGGCGTCGGCGACGCCTCGCGCCGCAACCGCGGTGCCCTCCTCGCGCTGCCCCATTCCGCACGCGCGCTCGACCGGCGCACGGAGTTGAGACTGTGCGAGTCGAACGAGGTCTTCGCGTGCTCCGTGCCCGACCGCCGCGGCACCATCGTCATCACGACCGGTCTCGCCGCTCTCCTGTCGCCAGCGCAGCTTCGGGCTGTCGTCGCGCATGAGCACGCTCACCTCACTGAGCGCCATCATCTCGCGATGCGGCTCGCCGACGTGAACTCCGCCTGCATTCCGGGGAATGCCGGCGCCCGCCGGATGCGCCGTGCGACCGCGTTGCTGATCGAGCTCATCGCCGATGACCGCGCTGCACGAACCACAGGCGCCGTCCACCTCGCCAACGCACTCGTGCGAATCGCCGACGCCACGGGTGATGAGGCTATGGCGCTGCGGGCCGAGCGACTGAGCCGTCGCAGCTGGCGGCCGGCCTCTCGCCTCTCGCCCGTCCCTGCGCTCTACCGTTCGCTCAGCGGCGACGTGGTGACGTGACCAGGATGGTGTCGCCGTTCACAGAACGCGCGGGCGATGAGGACATGCCGGCGCTCGCCGCAAGGGATCGACCTTCGCCCGAGAGGTGGGTCTCGCGGCGTCGCCGGCGCGTCTGAGGGTGGCCCGACCTAGTCGCCCCCGCCGAGCGCGGGCGGTCCAGCCGATTCGACCGCCTTCGTCATGGATGCCATCGCGCTTTCCGCGTTCGCCGAGGACATCCCGCTGCTGGAGCCGCCGTTCTTGTCGGCGATGGCGATCCACGCCCCCATGGCCGCGTGCGGGAGCGCGGAGCCGAACTGCATCACCTTGAACGCGTCCGCCGCGCTCGCCGCATCGGGGTACGAGTAGAACGTGAAGCTGGCAGCGCCCTTCTTGGAGCCGAAGGGCGAGTTCCAGCTCCACAGATCTGTCGTGCTCGCAGCGTACGTCTCGACCCCGCATGTGCGGGTGCCGGAGAAGACCGGTCCGCCGCCCCCGAGATCGGTGCCGTCCCAGTTCTGTACACCGCTTGCGGTCGTGATGGTCGCATCCGCGGAGGGGAGACCGAGGTCGGACATCGATGACAGCGCCAGAGAGTCGCAGAACGCCTCTGCGTCCGCGTGCGAGTTCTCCTGCACGTCGTAGACCTGGTGCTGATCCCGCTGCTTGAGCATCTCCTCGATGAGTGGCTTCACGCCGCTCGTGAAGAGCATGTCCATGTCCTGGTTGTCAGCGGCGCGCAATCCCTCGACATTGAGGACCAAGCCCTTCTCGAGCTGGACGGCAGCGAGCGAGGCCGCCGGGTAGTTCTCGACAGCGGACATCCCCGCGTAGGACCCGGAGGCGAAGCTCTGGGATACCCCGCGTTGGGCCGCACCGGCAACGGGCTCTCCGCCGCTGATGAGGGTGACCGTGCCGATCGTCTGATCGTGGCCCGTGGAGTCAGTACCGGAACTGCGGATGTCGCAACTCACGGCTTCTTCGTGGCCGCCGCGTCGCAGCACCTGATCCCGAGCGGCGGACACCAGGCTGACCGACCCGAACGTGGCATTCATGGCCGCCAGGGATGTGTTCACCCACACGCAGAGATCGATCCGTGCAATGTCCGGCCCCGCGGCGGCAGCACTCGCGTTGGCCGAAGCACTCGCCGCGGACGTTTGTGTCGGCTCGGCCGGGCGAGGAGATGCCTGATCAGCGGCGGCGCACCCACTCACCGCGAGTCCCAGCGTGACCACCATCACGGCACCCACGGACGCGACCGTCCGCGGACGACGCGCATTCAGACGGAACATGTGCAACAGCCAACCCCCAGTTCGGCCGGACAGAACCTCCGCAGACTATCAGTCCGCGGAAGTGCCGAGATTCCCATCCCGCGGCCCCGCTGCATGGGTGCACAGCGGGGCCGTTCGGGATCGAAGAACTCAGGCGCGTATCAGTCCGCGGATCGGGCTGACGGCCTGCTCGGCTTCGTGGTCTGGACCGAGTGGGATGCCGCTGCGGTCCCGCAGCAGCAGGGTCGCGATGAAACCGATCACCGTCATCCCCGCGAGGTACCACGTCACGGCGGTCGTGCCTCCCGTGGCATCGACGAGGGCAGTGGCGATCGTCGGGGCGAAGGCGCCGCCGAGAACGGCGCCCAGCGCGTAGGAGATCGAGACTCCGGAGAAGCGGATGGATGCCGGAAAGAGCTCCGCGTACAGGGCCGCCTGTGGGCCGTAGGTGAGGCCCAGTCCGACCGTGAGGACGACGAGGGCGACGGTGAGGAGCGCCACATTGCCCGTATTGACGAGAGGGAACAGCAGGAGGACCCCGACAAGTTGCGCCGCCCACCCGATGAAGTAGGTGTTCCGACGGCCGATCCGGTCTCCGACCCATCCGCCGACCCACGTGAATATCAGCCAGGTCGCTGCCGAGAGAGTCACCGCGCCGAGCACGTCGGCGGTGGGGAGGCCGACCGGCCCGTCGGGGTTGGTGGCGTAGCGCTGGATGTAGCCGCCGGTGGTCATGTAGCCGACGGCGTTGTTCCCGGCGAAGACCAACGCGGCGATCAGCACCAATACGGTGTGCCTGCGGAACAGCTGCAGGATGGGTGCTCGCGTCTTCTCCTTCCGGGCGCTGAGCTCGAGGAAGACGGGGCTCTCCTCGACCCTCTTGCGTACGTAGTAGCCGATGAGGATCAGCACGAATGACAGCAGGAACGGAACGCGCCACCCCCACGCGAGGAATGCCTCGCCCGGAGCGATGAGCGCCATCAGCCCGAGCATGCCGCTGGAGAGCAGCAGCCCGAGCGGCGTACCGAGCTGCGGCGAGGCGCCGAACAGGCCGCGCTTGGTCTTCGGGGCGTGCTCGACAGCCATGAGCACCGCGCCGCCCCACTCCCCGCCGGCCGAGATGCCTTGCAGAACGCGGAGGAGAATGAGCAGCACGGGGGCCGCGACGCCGATGACGTCGTAGGTGGGCAGCAGCCCGATCAGCGTGGTGGAGGCGCCCATGAGGGTGAGGGTCAGCATCAGCACGACCCGGCGGCCGTATCTGTCGCCGAGGTGACCAGCGAGGAACGCGCCGAGCGGCCGGAAGAGGAAGCTCAAACCGACGGTGAGGAATGCCAGGACCTGCGCCATAGCAGGTCCCGCTGGGGCGAAGAAGAGTTGCCCGAAGACCAGGCCTGCCGCCGCGGCGTAGAGGAAGAAGTCGTACCACTCGACAGTGGTGCCGATGACGGTGGCGACAACGACTCGGCGACGATCGCGAGGTGCTGCGATCGTGCCGGTCGGCGTGAGACCGCCCGACCGGTCTGAGGGTTCGGTGGACATTGACAGGCTCCTTTGACTTCGTTGTCGAGACCGCGCAACGGCTTGTCGCGGCGGGTGGTGAGTAGTGCGGGTCAGCGTTGCGAGGACTGCGGAATCACCGCGAGTCGCGGGCCGGTCGCGTGGCCCGCCTCGCGGATGAACTGCTCCAGCTGGTCGAGTTCCTCGAACCGGTGGGCCTCGACCCCGTATCCGCGCGCGATCGCGCAAGGATCGAGACCAGCGAGATCGAGGTAGCCGCCGTCGGGGACGTCCATGATGCGGGAGAAGCGCTGCAATGCGCCGTACTCTTCGTTCTGACCGATCACGAACGTCACCGGGATGCCGTAGCGGGCGGCCGTCCACAGCGCGGCGGGGGTGTACTGCATCGCACCGTCACCGATGAGGGCGATCACCGGCCGTGTGGGATCGGCGAGCTGCACGCCGATCGCCGCCGGAAGTCCCCACCCGAGTCCGCCGTTGGCGGGGAAGTAGTAGGACTGGGCGCGATCGAAGGACAACCGGGCCCACAGCGCATCGGCAGAGGTCCACTCGAGGACCACCACGGCATCGTCGCGCTTCGCGCGGTCGACGGCGTCGAGGATGGCTTGCGCCGAGTGTCGTCCGTTCACGGACGCGGGAGCGGCGTCCGGTGCGAATCCGTGTCCCGCCGGCCTGTCACCCGCACGTACCCGCGCCGTCAGGCGCGCGGCTGCGTCGGCGGGATCTCCGACGTGGATCGCGCCCGCCGCGGCGCGCGCCGCCTCGCCCGGATCGGAGGTGATCGCGATGAGCCGCGTTCCTTCGCGAAGCGGGGCTCCGTCGACGAACTGGTGGTAGCGAAAGACCGCAGCGCCCAGAGAGAGCACCAGGTCGTGCTCGGAAAGCAGGTCGGCCACGGCCCCGAGGCCCGTCGGAAGGATGCCGCGGAAGTGCGGGTGCCGGGTGGGGAAGGGCGCTCGTGACGGACTCGGCGCCACCCATACCGGCAGCCCTCGGCGCTCACTGAGCGACCGCGTCGCCCGCCACCCGGCTTCGGTGTCGACGCCGGGCCCGAGCACCAGCGCCGGGGAGGATGCGGCATCCACCTCGGCGACGATCTCGTCAATGCTCGTCTCCGGCAGCACCGGCGAGGCCGATACCGAGCGTTCCGACAGTGCCCCGGAGACGCGGTCGTCGGCCGGATGTGCCCAGTCATCGAGAGGGATCGACACATAGGTCGGTCCGGTCGGTGCCGACATCGCCAGCAGCGCCGCCTGCGATACCAACGCCGGCACGTCCTCGGGGCGCAGCGGCTCGGCCGACCATTTCACCAACGGGTCGGCGAGCCGCGACGCCTCGACGTTCGTCAGCATCGCATTCATCGGAACGTATCGGCGGTTCTGCTGGCCGGCGATCACCAGCACCGGGGCGTGCGCCGCAGCGCTGTTCGTCAGATTGCCCATGGCGTTGCCCGTCCCCGACGAGGAGTGCAGGTTCACGACTCCGAGCGAGCCGGACGCCTGCGCGTACCCGTCGGCCATTGCGACCGCCGCTCCTTCTTGAAGCGCGAGAACGTAGTGGATGTCGTCGGGCAGATGCTTCAGCATCGTGAGCTCATTCGAGCCGGGATTGCCGAAGATGCGCGTCACTCCGCGGGCGCGGAGGACCTCGTAGAACGCGTGAGCGACCTCAGGAGCAGACATGGCGATCCTCTCGTGCCGGTCAGAACGGATACGTCGCGACGTCGGCCTGCATGGTGACCCACTGGGTCTCGGTGAACGCCTCGATGTTCGCTTCGTGACCGCCGAAGCGCGCGCCCGTTCCTGATGCCCCGACGCCGCCGAACGGTGCCTGCGATTCGTCGTCCACCGTCTGATCGTTGATGTGAAGGATGCCGCTCGGCAGACGATCGGCGAGCTCGTAGGCGCGGTAGGCGTCCTTGGCGAGGATGCCGAGCGAGAGCCCGTACTCGCTGGCGTAGACGAGCTCGACGAGTTCGTCGATCGAGCCGAACCGCGTCACCGGGGCGACGGGCCCGAAGATCTCCTTCTGGAATGCGGCGTGATCGGGAGTCACCTCCGCCAGCACGGTGGCCTCGTAGAACAGACCGTCGTACTGTCCGCCGGCAGTCAGTCGGGCGCCGGCATCCACGGTCTCGCGAACGATCGCGTCGATCTTGTCCCGCTGGCGCTCGTCGATGATCGGCCCGAGCGGAGCGCCCGATGAGGGATCTCCTGCCGGCAGCGCTGCCGCCTTCGCGCTGAGCCGGGCGACATACTCGTCGTAGATGCTCTCGTGCACGAGGTGGCGCCCGGTCGTCATGCAGATCTGGCCCTGGTGGAGGAAGGATCCCCACGCGCCCGCGGATGCCGCGGCAGCGATATCGACACCATCCAGGACGACGAGGGCGTTGTTGCCTCCGAGCTCGAGATGCGCTCGCTTCAGCAGCTCACCCGCTCGTGCGCCGATGACACGCCCGGCCTCCGTAGACCCGGTGAACGAGATGACGGGCACAGCGGGGTGGTCGACGAGGGCGGAGCCGACTTCGATCCCTCCGGGAAGAACCGAGAACACGCCGGCGGGAACACCTGCCTCCTCGAGCGCCGCGGCGAAGAACAGTCCTCCGCTCACGCTGGTCCGGGGGTCGGGCTTGAGGACGACCGCATTCCCCAGAGCGAGGGCGGGCGCTATCGATCGCGCGGACAGGATCCCGGGGAAGTTGAACGGCGAGATCACGCCGACCACGCCGACCGGACGGCGGCGGCTGAGACTCAGCCGCGGCCGTGCCGAGCGCAGCAGTTGGCCGTACGGCATCATCGCGGTCGCCGCAGCGAGGTGGAACTCGTTCGCGACGAGACCAGCCTCGAAGTGGGCCTTGCCCTGCGCGGAGCCGGCCTCGTCGCTGAGCCAGCGCGCGAGGGTGTCGGTGTTCTCCTCGATGATCGCCGCCGCACGGCGCATCACCGCGGCGCGGTGCTCGGCGGGCGTCGCAGCCCACTCCATCTGTGCTCGCCGCGCCGCGTGCACCGTCCGATCGAGATCATCGACGGTGCCGACGGCCACGTGACCGATGACCTCTCCTGTGGAAGGAGAGGTGACGGGCGCAGTGGCGGAGCCACCCGCCCACGTGCCGTCGAAGTAGCGGCCACTCCAGGTCTGAGGGTCGAAGAACGTCATCTGTCAGTCCCTTCCCGCGCCGGAGCGCGTGAGTTCTCGCGCACGGCGGACCTTGTCAGCCAGTGCGGTGGAGGCGTCATCGACGGCCGAGCGTTCGGCGTCGTTCACGTAGTCCAGCGTCGTCGGCACGACCACCCCGTCGCGCACAACGGCGAGCAGGGTGGTGTGCGAGTCGCTTCCGGCGTCGTCACCGCGCCATACCGCTACCGGCATCGGTTCGTCAGCCGCGAGCCCGGCAATGGTGCGAGCTGAGCCGAGCGGCGTCGTCCAGCCGGAGCTGCGGCCGGGGCGCAGCTCGGACCACCGACGGAACCATCCGCGGGCGTCGGTGTCGATGCGTGACCGCTGTTCGCTGGTGAGGGCCAGGGGAGCGCCGTCGAGGCGGAGAGCGCTCCACACGGGAACCTGACCATCGCCGTGCTCACCCACGACGAGGGCGTCGATGCGGGTCGGGTCCACCTTCAGCTCGCGGGCGACCGCCGCAGTGAATCGGACGCTGTCATTGAGGCAGTATCCGAAGATTCGCGCCGGTTCGATGTCGCTCATGTGGGCCAGGCAGGTGGCCAGGACGTCAGCCGGGTTGGTGAGGATCATCACCAGTCCGCTCTCGCCCGCGAGGGCGGAGATCGCCGGTTGCACTGCACGCAGCACGCCCAGGTTCCCTTCCAGAAAGGCCTCGCGGCTTCCGTCCGGCGTCTCCGGAAGGGATGCGGCGAATACCACGAGGTCGACCGCTTCCTGTTCGGCTGCGCGGTCGAGGGGAACGACGACAAGGCGCGCCCGCGTGCGCCCCGCGACGATCTGAGCCTCGCGCATGTCGATCGCGTGCGCTTGGAGGATGTTGTCCTTCAGGTCGAGCAGAAGGATCTCGTCGTATGCGTCACTCAGTGAGAGCTGGTGCGCAAGGCCCGCGCCCGTCAGACCGGAGGCTCCCAGGATTGCGATCCGCCGCGGTGACCACGCTTGCGTCATTGCACTGCCCCTTTCGCGTCCACCCTGGCGCTTCCTCGATTCAAGACGTTGATGACGGATAGATCCAGACGATGTTTTGGATGCTTCGCATAGAATCTGTCTATTCCGACTGTTCGGGTGTGAGGGAGGACCTCCGTGGCATCCATTGATCTCGGTCTGCTGCGCACGTTCGTCGCGATCTACGAGCGGCGTAGCCTCACACTCGCCGCGGCCGTACTGAATGTCACGCAACCCTCGGTCAGTTACGCGCTGGGACGCCTTCGAGGCGACCTCGGCGATACGCTCTTCGTCCGATCAGCGCAAGGCATGGCCCCTACCGCCCGCGCGGAACAGCTGTACCCCGTCGCTCGGGCGGCGATCGACGCGATCGACGACGTGGTGACCGGCCGCGAGTTCGACCCGCACACGGCGCACGCGCGGTTCCGAGTCGCGCTCACCGATATGGGCGAGTACGCCTACCTTCCTGCGCTCATGGAGCGTCTGTCCACTGACGCTCCGGAGGTGAGCCTGGACGTCGTGCCGGTCGACGTCGATGCCGTCGATCGCTGGATCGCCAGCGGAGAGATCGACGCTGCCATCAGCAGCGCCGCGCCCAGTGGCCGCACGGCAACCGTCGACCTCTTCGACGAGACCTACGTCTGCGTGGCGGCATGGCCCGACCGTCTGCTCGGCATCGCGGTCGGGCCGGCGGAGCTCGCCACATTACGTCTCGCGGTGATCGACACCTCCTCCGGCCATGACCGCATCGGCCGTGCGCTCGACGACGCCGGCATCTCCCCGAAGGCCGTGCTGCGCGCCCACCACTTCTCCACTCTGCCGGAGACCCTCGTGCGATCCGGCGGTGCAGCGATCGTGCCTCGTCGGATCGCGGGCATGTTCGCACGGCGCTGGCCCTTGCGCGCACGTCCCCTGGACGATCTGGTCGAAGGCTTTCAGGTGCGCCTGTTCGCGAATCCGACCCTGCATCCCACGCCCGCCCGGCAGTGGTTCCTCACGGTGCTGGAAGAGGCGGTCCGGGCGTTCGCGGCTGAGGTCGATGCTCCAGGCGCCACTCAGGCGGAAACCGGCGGCAGCGAGGCCCGGGCGATGTGAAGGGCGAGGTAGGCGACTTCTTCGTCCGGCACGGCCACGCCGTACTCGCGATCGATGAAGGTGCGCACTCGCTCCGCTGTGGTCACCGCGGCTGCGTGGCGCTCGCGCATCGTCCGCAGGAGGAAGGTGTCATCGCCCAGCATGCGTTCGGCGAAGAGTCGCTCCGCGAAGAAGTGCAGGTGGGTGAGAAAGCGGGCTCCGTGGAGGTCATCGCCGGTGACGGTGACGGTGCTGGCGTGTGTCACGATCTTGATGATGGACGCCACGAGCGACACCACCCCCGCGGCATCCACATCCTCCCGCCCCACCTGCGCATTGACCAGGTGGAAGGCGATGTTCGCCGCCTCTTCGCTGGGGATCGGGACACCGAACTGCTGCCGCAGAAGTTCGACCGCCCGCAATCCGACGCGGTGCTCGAGCGGGTAGAGGTTGCGGACCTCGGTCACGAGCCGATTGACGATCGTGATTCCTCGCCGTTGCCGTTCGATCGCGAAGTGCAGGTGGTCCGTCAGCGCGAGGTAGATGTGCGGATCGAACTGCAGACCTTCCGACTCGGCGTCGGCGACGATGCGACGGGCCAGCTCGACGAAATCGACCGGGATCTGCGAGACGAGCTCGACGAAGTTGCGCTGATCGGTCTCTCGGAGTTCGACGAAGACCCGGTCATGCGCCCCGGGAGGTACGGCATCGCCGGGGCGGTGGGCGAATCCGATGCCCTTGCCGAGCAGTACGCGCTCGACGCCGTGTTCGTCCTCCACGAGCACGACGCTCGAGTTCAGGACCTTCTTGATGATCTGCATGATGGTTGTCTCCGTCGACACCGTCGGATAGGGCGACGCGGACGAGGGCCGACGGTCGTCGCCCTCGTCGGCTGTCACTGGAGGTCGGCGCCGTTGGACGCGATGACCTTCCGATACCAGTCGAACGAATCCTTGCGGATGCGCTCGCCGCTGCCGCGGCCCTCGTCGTCCTGATCAACGTAGATGAATCCGTACCGCTTGGACATCTGCGACGTCGACAGGCTCACCGTGTCGATCGGCGACCAGCAGGCATACCCGAGCAGCTCCACACCCTCATCGACCGCGGTGATCATCTCGGCCAGGTGCGAACGCAGGTACGCGATCCGATAGTCATCGTGCACCTTGCCGTCCTCGGTGAGCACATCCCGCATGCCGACACCGTTCTCGACGATGAACAGCGGCTTGCGATAGCGATCGTAGAGTGCGAGGAGCGAGATGCGCAGGCCGACCGGGTCGATCTGCCATCCCCAGTCGGTCGAAGGCAGATAGGGGTTCTTCACTCCGAACACCGTGTTGCCCGGCGTCCGCTCCACGGTGGGGTCGACCGATTCGGTCATCGACATGTAGTACGAGAACGACACGAAGTCCACCGTGTTCTCGCGCAGGACGTCGAGATCCCCTTGCTCGATCGGAATCGTCACTCCGCGCTGCGCGAGTGCGCGCAGCGCGAGCGGCGAGTACGCCCCACCTGCCTGCACGTCGCTGGAGAGATACTTCAGGCGCTCTTTCGCCTGAGTCGCGGCCACGTCATCCGGGTGACACGTCAGAGGATACGTGGTCAGCATCGTGAGCATGCAGCCCAATTTCGCGTCGGGGTGCAGCTCGTGAAGCGACGCCGTGATCCGTGCCGACGCGACGAGCTGGTGATGCAACGCCGTGTAGCAGGCCTGCTCGAGCGAACCCTCTACCTTCTCCTCGATGATCGCTCCGGACGTGAAGGGATGCCGCAGCACGCTGTCGATCTCGTTGAACGAGAGCCAGAGCGTGACGAGGTGCCCGAACCGCTCGAAGCACGTGCGCGCGAAACGCTCGAACAGGCCGATGAGGCGTCTGTCGGTCCAGCCGTTGTAGGTCACCGCGAGGTGGAGGGGAGCGTCGTAGTGGGCAAGGGTCACCAGAGGCTGGATTCCCTTCGCCCGCATCTCCTCGAACAGGCTGAGGTAGAACGCCACACCCTCCTCGTTCGGCTCACTCTCCTCACCCGTCGGGTACAGCCGCGACCACGCGATCGAGACCCGCAGCACCGAGAACCCCATCTCGGCGAACATCGCGAGGTCCTCGGGGTAGCGGTGGTAGAAGTCGATCCCGCGCCTTTTGGCGTAGTAGGTCGGGTCGGGGTCGTACATCGCGGCTTCGATCGAGGCGAGACTCACATGGTGCTGAGCCGCGTAGTCCTTCGGATCGGCGTTCGGGCGGTGCTTCGACACATCCGAGACGGCGGGGCCACGCCCTCCCTCGCGCCAGGCGCCTTCTGCTTGACTGGCGGCGATGCCGCCGCCCCAGAGGAAGGTGTCAGGAAGCGGCATTCGAGGTCTCCTTGATCGACGTGAGCGCGGCGATGCGCTCGCCGGCATCGATCGGTCCGTCGCTCAGCGGCGTCACTTCCCATGCCTCACTGTTGAGCACGACGACCGGGGTCGTGACGTCGTAGCCTGCCGCACGGACCGCGTCGAGGTCCACGGTCACGAGCAGATCGCCGGCGGCGACTCGATCTCCCTGCGTCACGTGGGCGTCGAAGTGCTCGCCCGCGAGCTTGACGGTGTCGATCCCGACGTGCACCAGCACCTCGATGCCTTCGTCGGTGCGGAGGCCGATCGCGTGACCAGAGGGGAGCAGGCTGACGATCTCGCCCGCCGCGGGGGCGAGCACGCGCCCGTCGGACGGGACGATCGCGACACCCTCGCCGAGGGAGGCGGAAGCGAAGACGGCGTCATCGACGTGCGACAGCGGGATGACCCGGCCGGTGAGGGGCGACCGCAACTCGACGCGCGCTTCTGCGGCGATGTCCGGTGTCAGGGTATCGACGGAGGCGTCGCTGGCCACGGCGGCGTTCTCGGCAAGCACGCGCAAAGTGGTCGAGGCGGAGTCGCGCCACAGGACGAGGCTGACCACGAATGCGACGACCCAGGCGATGGCCGCACCGACCAAGGCGTTCACGAGATTCCACGGGTTGTCGGCGTCCACGAACATGGAGATGCTCGCGAGTCCAGGGCCCACCGCGACGAAGCTGGCGACGTTGGTGAGTCCGAGGTACGCGCCGGCGGTCACGGCGCCGGTGATGACGGCGATGAGTGCGCGCCGGTTCTGGAGGGTGACGCCGTAGAGGGCGGGTTCGGTGATGCCGAAGAGCGCCGAGACGCCGGCCGAGATGGCGGTCGCGCGCAGCGTCGGGTTCTTGGTGCGGAACGCGACGGCGAAGCTCGAGCCCGATTCGCTGATGTTGTGAGCGAGAGAGGACACGTTGTAGAACGACTCGCGACCGGTCGCGGCGATGGTCGCGACAGTCGGCGGGATGAATGCCTTGTGCATGCCCACCGAGATGATGAAGGGAAGGACTCCCGCGAGCAGCGCCACGGCCACCCAGCCGAGCGTGGCGTGCAGCCACAGCATCGCGCCGGTCAGAAGGGAGCCGAGCCAGAAGCCGAGCGGCCCGAGCAGGAAGATCATCGCCGGAGCGACGACGATGATGCACACGAGTGGTACGAAGAAGACGCGGATCGGCGCCGGGGTGATCTTGGTGACCCAGTGTTCGACCGCCCACAACAGCAGCACCGTCAGGATCGCCGGGAATACCTGCGTACCGTATGAGACGACGGGTACCGTGACGCCGAAGACGGAGGCCCCGCTCGCGATCAGCGTGGTGAAGTTGGGGAAGACCAGCAGGCCGACGATGCCGAGGGCGAGCGGGATGTTGACACCGAGGCGACGCGCAGCCGTGAAAGTCACGAGAAGGGGCAGGAAGTAGAACACCGCGTCGGGAATGGTGGCGAGCGTGAGATACGTCGGGTTGTCCTTGGCCACCCACCCCAGCGCAACGGCTGCGATGAGGAGTGACTTGAAGATACCGGCACCGGCGATGGCGGGGATGATGGGGGTGAACACACCCACGACGAACTCCATGAAGACGGAGCCGGCGCGCTTGACCGTGAGCGGCTGACGCTTCGCTACGACATCCTTCGGCGAGCGCTCGCGCTCGACCGCGCGGTACACGTCGGCGACCTTGGCACCGACGACGACCTGCGTCTGCGGGCCGACGACGACACCGAGGACGCCGGGGAGCGCCTCCAATCGTGCACGGTCGACGCGCGCATTGTCGGCGAGCGTGAATCGCAGCCGCGTCGAGCAGTGCTGCAGGGTCGCGATGTTCTCATCGCCACCGACGCCCGCGATGATCTCGCGAGCCAGGTCCTCGTTGGTCAACGTACTCCTCCTTCGTCGGATGGACGGCCGGGGCTGCTCTGCTGCCGGTTCCAGGCAATAAAAAAAGGACCCGATCGCAAAACACCGTTTGCGTTCGGATCCTGCCTGCATTACCAGTCACACGTCCGATGGATTTCTACCACACTCTCGGGTGGCGAGCAAGTCTCGAGTAACGGTGACTTGGTGGGCCTAGTGGCGCTCGAATCCGCGCAGGCAAGATCAAAGCGACTTCAGACGGGGCCAGAACCCCGGAATCATGCGGAGGCTTGGCGCGCTGGAATCACGGCTTTCAGGGTGGGGCTCGCCTATGCCTATGCATGTGATTGAGGAAAGGCGGGGCCCTCGGGAACCTTCGAGTCTCCAGCGAGAAGGGGACGTGCGACGAATCTCCGTTCCGGAGCGGGCGCCCACGTCGCAACCTCTGCGAACAGATCGGCGAGCATCTCACGTTGATGTGCGATCCCTTCCAGGACCGCGCCGACCGCTGCGACGCCATCGGCCGTTGCTTCCAGGATGACGGCACGACGGTCTCGGGAGACTGCCTCGCGATGACGTGAGACGAACCCTTTCGCGCACAGCTGATCGACGATGTACGCCACTCCCGCACGGGACACCCCGAGCGAGGACGATAGTTCGTTCGGCCGTGTGCCTTCGTGCGAGGCGATGTGGACTAGTGCGGCGCGCTGGCGCGCGGCAAGCTGCCCCCGGGTCGCCGCGTCGGGCATGAAACGGACGAGCGACACTCCCGCCTCGCAGATCCGACGAACGAGATCCATGACATCCGCCGGCATCGGGCGAGCGGTGAGGTCGGCGGCAGGACCCATGCCCTTGCTGATCACGCTTGCAATCTCGGAGCTGCCGAGGATGAACTCTGTCGCCGCTGCACGTAACCTCGTCGTCTCCCGTTTGCCACGCGCGGTGAGGACGACGTCGACAACCCGTCCGTCGATCTCCGACGCCCGGGTGACGACGAGTCCACCGCTGCGGAAGCGGCCGATCATGCGCGAAACGGCCCGGCGATTCAACCTCGTCACCTCGGCGAGCCGTCGGGTCGTCACACTGTCATCGCTCGCAAGGGTCGAGATCGCCAGCATCTGCTCGATTTCGGTCCATCGCTGATCCAGGGCGCTGTCGAAGACCTGCGTCAACTCGTCGTTGAACTGCCCCAGCAGTTGCATCGCCCTTTCGAGCGCCTGTGCATCCATTCGCGTGCTTCCCCCGGCGTCAATTGAAGCAGGGATTATCAACCGATCGAATCTGTCGGTCAAGGCCGCCGAGAATTTTGTTCAGGATTGTCCCGAATCCGGTAGCGTCGCCTCAAGGGCACTGTCCGGCCACTCGGGTCGGCGGTCGATCGGATGGGAAGAACACCGATGTCGAGAGAAGAACACGCCCGAGAGGGCGCCCAGGCAGTCATCCCCGACGACGAAGTGATCGATGTCGCGGTTGTCATGCCGCGCGGGTCCACCTTTGCCGGTGTACTCGGAGCCGCGGCCGGAGTGGCGGGCGGGGGCAACAACACGATGGCATGGGGCGTAGCGGGCGGCATGATCGGCGAACGGGTGAATGCCGCGTCGAAAGGCAGCTATCCCTCGCTCGTCCTCGCATTGTCGCCCAAGCGGCTTTACGTGCTCGGCCGCCAGAGCACGGGTCTCGTCGGCGGCTGGAAGCGCCTGCACCCCGTCGCCCACATCGAACGCGGCGACCTGCAGGTCTCGAAGCACCGACGCGGAACCGTCGTGGTCATCGGTCTCACCGACACGACGACCGGGACCACTCTCGAGGTCGAGGCGCAGAACGTCGGCGGACTGGGACTGAAGGACTTGCTGGGCGAGGTAGACGCCCACGAAACCGCCGGCGAGACGGATGGGGAGAACGGGTGATGGCCGGTCAGCGTCCGGGCGGAGTCGTCCTCATTGCGGTCCTCGCGTGGATCGGGGCCATCGCTCAAATCATTTCGGGGATCCTCGTCCTGACGCGCGTGCTGAGCCCGCAGGGCGTGGGGACCGAATCTGCGTGGATCGCGATCGTCGTCGGAGTGATCTCCTTCATCGTCGCGTTCTTCCTCTTCAGCGGAAGCAATATCGCCCGCATCCTCGTCACGATCTCTTTCGTGCTGTCGCTGCTGACCGCGATATTCGCTCTCCTCGCCAACCCGGCCAATTTCGTGGCGCCGATCTTGTCAGGACTCGTGGCACTGATCGGGATCGCGCTTCTCTACACAGGGCGTGCGAACGAGTTCTTCCGGCACTGAATCGGCAGGCAGCGCGGGCGGATCGGGAGCTCGCGCTGCCTAGATCCCCTGCGTCCCGATGGTCATCGATCGAAGTAGGCGTTGGCCTTGGTCGAGAACAGCAGCGCGATCCCGATAACGGCGAAAAGCACACCGAGAACAGCGCTCCATAGTTGTGCGGGGTGCGCGAGAAGAATGTAGATCGCACTTCCTACGTTCAGGAGCAGGACGATCGTGACGAAAAGGCGGGCGCCATTGCTGCCTCGGAAGAGCCCGACTGTGACAATCCAGGTCAGCACACCGACGAGGAGGATCAGCGAACCCGCTAGCGCGGCTCCACCGAACAGAAGAAGCGCGCCGGTCAGAATCTGGAGAGCTCCCACGACGGCACTGATGACCGAAACCGCAGTCACGCCCCGCGGTCGCCGCTCCATGTCGCCCCCTCGTCCCAGCCCGAGACTACCGCTCCGACAGAGGTCTCGCGCTGCGGGGTTGCGCTTCACTGACTGAGAACAGAAGGAGATCATGATGGCATCGAACACCGATCAGAGAATCCGCGTACTCCCCCGCGTATGGATCGGCGTAACTGTCTACGTCGCCTACGTGGTCGTCGTCTTCGGCGTTCAGAAGCTCACAGGTGTGCCCTATACCGAGCTCGGCAAGAGCGGCACGAACCTGTTTCTCGGTGCGGGGCTGTCGTTGATCGTGTCGGCGATCCTGCTCGCGATCACGACGACCCTGCTCGGCTGGTGGCGGCCGGCGTTGTTCGACCGTCACCGGGCCACCCACAAGTGGCCGATCGTCGCTCCCGCCATCATGGTGGTCGCACTGCTCGCCAACCTCGCCGCAACGGACTGGGGGTCGTACGACGGCGCCTTCTTCGCGGCATCCCTCGTCCTCCTGCTCGTCGGGTTCACAGAGGAGCTCACAACACGAGGGCTGCTTCTCGTGGGGCTCCGCAGTCGACTTGCCGAGGTGTGGGTCTGGCTGCTCACCTCTGCGCTGTTCGGACTCATGCACCTCATCAATGCGGCGAGCGGCCAGCCCATCGGCCCGACGCTCCAGCAGGTCGCTTTCGCCTTCGGTGCCGGTACGATCTTCTACGTCTTGCGACGCGTCACGGGCAGCCTCGTGTGGGCAATGGTGCTGCATGGTTTCTGGGACTTCTCAACGTTCGCCGTCACGCATGGCAAGCCGGGGCCTCTCGCGGCGCTTTCGGGCGTCCTCGAGATAGCGGCGATCGTATTCGCATTCATTGCGGTGGCCTTCGTGATCCGTAATGCCGACGAGCAGATATCTGAAGCGGGCGCCGCGCGTAGGTGACGCCACGGCGTCGATCGCGCCACGGGCTTACGTGGTCTCGTCGGCGAATTCGTCCATCGCTGCGACAGGAGCGGCGATCCTGCGGTGCGCGTCGGCGGGATGAGGGCGCGTAGTAGGCCCGATCACAAGCGGGCGAATGTTCGTGGCCCTCGCACCGTGCGGGACGCCCGGCTGCGCCTCGCCGAACTCGTGGCGTCGAAGAGCCGGGCTGAGTACGTCGACCCCGCCGACTCCCGGGCCACGATCCGCGACCTCGGCACAGAGTGGCTCAGAATCGGGGAACACGCGGTGGGCTTGGTCGAGGCCTACTCGATTAAATCGGCCGAGGCAGCCCACCTCTGGAGATTGGTGAATCTGCGGCCGGAATCCGGGCCTCGTGCGCGTAACTACGTGCCGCGCAAGATCCGCCGGCTGAACGACGATGAGCTCGTCACGTTCAAGGCTGCCTATCTCTCCGGCACCTCCGTGCTGGCTCTTGCCTCGGAATACGGGCTCCACCGCACGACCGTGATCGCGACGGCGAAGCGTCTTGGTCTGACCCGGTCGAACAAGGCGCTTCAGGACGACGAGATCGCGAGCGCTGCTGAGCTCTATCTCACCGGGGAGAACCTCGCGATGGTTGCCCGTCGGTTCGATGTGGGCACCGAGACAATGCGCACCGCGCTCGTCTTGCATGGTGTGGCTATCCGATCGCGCGGACGACAGCGGTCACTTTGAGCGACCGTCTATCTGTTCTTTCGAATTTTCCGGCGCGCGGTCAGGTGTGCCGCTATTGATGTCCGTGAACGAGGATTACAACCTAGCGATGCTGGGCGCGTCGGTTCCCGCCTCCGCGGGCCATCGCCTGTCCGAGTACCGAGCCACCGACGAGCAAGATGGCGCTGGCCAGAGCCAGGGAGATCGGCACGATGTAGGCCGCAACTGTCGGCCAGAGTCCGAGCAAGTTGAGGAAACCGAACGGCCCATCGCTGTTCATACATCCTGAATATCACTTCATCCCGGCATTAGCCAGATAGTCGCCGATACGAGCGATCGGCGGAGTGGGAAGCTAACGATGACCCCGTTCCAGGCGCGTAGTCGCCTTGCTCCGGGCCGTTCTCCAGCCTTCAGTCCGCTTACCCGCCAGAGAGCCGGTGGCGCTGCGAGTAACGCTGACGTGGTGGGCCCCGTGGGGCTCGAACCCACGACCCGCGGATTAAAAGTCCGATGCTCTACCGACTGAGCTAGAGGCCCGTGGCATAAAGCCTACCGGCGCCCGGGACCGGCAAATCCCGCACTGGTCGCTCCCCAGCCGATGCGGGTTGGTGGCAGAGACCTGTGGCGATGCCCCCCCCGGCGGTGGCGATGCCCCCACCTGTGGCGCGATCCGCATCGGCTGACGTATCACCACCCCGAACTGTCTGCCGAGCCTATGTGGGGATGCTCCCTTCTGGGGGGGGAGAGGAGTCGAGGAATGGGGTCCTGCCTGGGCCGGGGCTGCACACCGGCGAAGGAGGCCGGTGCCGTCGACCGGCGGATCGTAGAGTTGTGACGTGGCGGTCAGACACCGCATCTCGGCCACCAGACAGGGAGCAGAGCATGGTGACGGATACGAGCCCGGGCGGCATCTCTGTCAGGCCAGTCTCGGGTTTCGGCGTGTCGCAAAACCCGGAGAAATACCACGCACGCATCTGGGGGCCACCTGTTGCCGCCGGGCACGCAAGAACCGTTGATGAGTGGGAATTGACCGGCGCCACAGACGCCCAAGACGCTATTCTCTGGGCGCTCGATCGGGCGGGAGCGGGCACGGTCGAGGTGTTCGCGGTGGTCTCCGTGCCCAGCGGCGACTCGAGGCGGTCCTCGCGCAGGAACTATGTGCGCGTGTTCGGCAATGATGGCGACCCCGACGGCTCGGTCGAGCTCGTCACCCTCACCGCCGACGACGCGCCGACTGAGATCACCTAGCCGTCAAACGCGACGGTTTCGCTGCCAAAGTCGAGCGGGGTCACGATCGTGGCGGGCACAAGTCCAGCGCTGGCCGCACCGGGCACGACGATCTGCGCGGTGCTGCACGTCACACTGATCCAGGGGGAGTAGATCGTGTTGGCGGTGTAGCGCGGGTTGACGCCGGCGGGTGCGTGTATTGCGTATGCGACTCGGGCCCGGAACACGCCGGGAGCCTGGCTACAGGACGTCGCCGCGTTGCTGGACTCGGCGGCGCTGTTGAACCAGTCTTCGTTGTTTCCCGCCCAAGACGCGCCGGTCGATTTTTCCAGCGTGGTGAAGACGTAGATCTCGCTCATCACGAGGGTGCAGGAAACGGTTCCCACTGCGTTCACGGTCCCTGAGACGTGCGACGACCCGTGCGGGTTATTCGCTTTGATCGTGCACACTCCGACAACGACAGCATGCGCCGGAGTAGCAGTGACTGTCCCGCCTAGGGCGACGAGTGCTGTGACGACTAACGACATGAGGGTGCGTGTCCGGCGCCGAGAAGAGGGACCGGAAACGAATGTTGCTGTCATGGCTGAAACATAGCAGCGTCATCGTTCCGGCTGTGGAGCGCAGCACCCGGAGGCGGCTGGGGCGTCGGCCGCTGCGCAGCCGCGCTCTGAGGAGCGTTGTTCGCCCGTGCGGTCGGTTTCCTGGCGCCCACACCGACGCATCGCGTCGTCCGACCGACTCGACGGCACTGCGCTCGGCGACGGTGCCGCCGCGCAACCTCCGTGCCCGCGGTCCCCACCGCGCCACACAGGGAGGCCGCCGGAGCCGCCCCTCGCGGACTCCGGCGGCCTCACCGCCCCCCGTACCGGGCCGAGGCCCGGTGGTCTTGTTACTTGGCCGGCGGCATCAGCACCGTGTCGATGAGGTACACGGTGGCGTTGGCGGTCTTCACGCCGCCGCAGATGACCTTGGCGTTGTTGACCATGATGTTGTCGCCACTGCCCGTGACGGTGACGTCGCCACCCTCGACGGTCTTGTGGGTGCCGTCGATGGCGTCCGGCGCGATCTGGCCGGGAACCACGTGGTACGTGAGGATCTTGGTCAGCGTGGCGTCATCGGTCTTCAGACCGTCGATCGTCGCGGCCGGGATCTTCTTGAACGCGTCGTCGACCGGCGCGAACACGGTGAACTCGCTGCCGTCGAGCGTGTCGACGAGGTTCACCTTCGGGTTCAGCTTGCCGCTGACGGCGGCGACGAGGGTGGTGAGCAGCGGGTTGTTGGATGCCGCGACCGCCACCGGGTCCTGCGCCATGCCTGCGACGGAACCCTTGCCATCCGGGACCTGCGAGGCGTAGGCGGCGCAGCCGGGGCCGACGAGGTTCGCGGCCGGGTCGGCCATCGGCGACTCCGACGGGCTCATCGATGAGGAGTCGGACGGCTTCGCCGAGTCCGAGGATGACGAGGACGAGCCGCCCATGGAGCAGCCTGCGAGTGCGAACGAGGCGGCGACGATCAGTGCCGCGCCCGCCAGATACTTCTTCTTGCCGAACATGTGATGTACCTCCGGTCAGGGGAGTCCGGGGACTCCGCGTGGTTCGCCGTCGAAGCGGCTTACACGGGCTGTTCGGGGCCCTCCTGGAATCGGATTGCGAGAGCGCCGAAAAAGTTCCGGGGCAATCCGAACGCGCGTGTGCGCCGAATCACCGTCGAGATCCCGCCAGCCTCGATCGGATGCCGAGGAGGTAAGGCATGCTGGTAGATATGGTGATCGACGGCTTCGACGTGTCCGAGGAGGAATCGGAGCCCGTCGACCATGTGGGCGACCTGCTCCTGCGCGTTGCCGACGGCGACCGGGCTGCGTTCGCCGAGCTGTACGACACCCTCTCCTCCCGAGTGTTCGGACTGATCCTCCGCATCCTCGTGGACCGCTCGCAGAGCGAGGAGGTGCTGCAGGAGGTGTTCCTCGAACTGTGGCAATCCGCTTCCCGGTTCGCTCCGAACAGAGGTCAGGGAAGGACGTGGGTCCTCACGATCGCACATCGCCGAGCCGTCGACCGGGTACGGGCGTCGCAGGCGAGCAGCGACCGCGATGTGCGTGCGGGCTTCCGGGATCTCGGCGTCGCCTTCGACAGCGTCGCCGAGGAGGTCGCGTTGCGAGATGACGCGACACGTGTGACGAAGGCGCTCGCCGTCCTGCCCGAGGTGCAGCGGGAAGCCGTCGTCCTCGCCTATTACGGGGGTTACAGTCAGAGCGAGATCGCCGCGCTGACCGGCTCGCCGTTGGGAACCGTGAAGACCAGGATGCGGGACGGACTGACCCGCTTGCGGATGGAGATGGGGGTGACATCGTGAACGAACAGGACTTCGCCGAGCTCTCGGCAGGCCATGCCCTGCATGCGCTCTCTCCCGATGACGAGCGCCGCTACTCCGCCGCGCTCGCCGCACATCCGGAGTGGCAGCGGATCGCCGACCGGGATGCCGCGACCGCCGCGGCTCTCGCGGACGGCGTCGCCGCCGAGGCGCCGCCATCCTCCCTCCGCGACGCCCTCCTTGCACAGATCTCGGCGCCGCCGTCCGAGCCCGAGTCCATGGTGCAGCCACCCGCTCGAACGAGCGATCCCGTCCGTCGCGCCTCTCGTGGACGCCGCAGGAGCTGGTTCGCGCTGGCCGCATCCATCGTGCTCGTGGTGGCCATCGGCGTGAGCGGACTCATCGTCGCGCAGCAGCTCGGCAGGTCGCCGGCGCAGACCACGCTCGCTCAGATCCAGGAGCAGAGCGACGCGAAGTCCGCCACCGCAGACGTCGCGGGCGGCGGGACCGCGACGGCGCACTGGTCCGACTCGCTGGGCAAGGCGGTGCTCGTCACCGACGGGCTGCCCGCCATCGCGACCGACCGGGTGTTCGAGCTCTGGTTCGTCCGCGACGGCGGCCCCGAACCGGCGGGCGTCTTCACCGCCGCGTCGGGGGACGCGACGGCCGCACTGACCGGCGCGATGCACGCCGGAGATACGATCGCCGTCACCGTGGAGCAGGCGGGCGGCTCGCCCAGCGGCAAACCGACGACCGACCCGATCGTGGCGATCCCCACCGCCTGATGTCGCCGGGTCGGCACGCGCAGAGCTACCCCGGAAGGGTCGCCGACACGCGGAACCCGCCGTCGGCGGTCGCCCCGGCATCCGTTGTGCCGCCGAGGCGCTCGACGGCACCGCGCGTCCGCCGTAGTCCCTCGACGCGGTCGGCGCTCGGTGCGCTGGGTGAGGCGGCATGCTCCACCGACACCTCGACGGCGGCGGGGAGGTAGCGCACGCGGGCCGTGGCATCCGTGTCGCGCACCCGCATGAGCACGATCGCGACGCCCTCCTGGATGACGCGGAACGCCGTCTCGTCAGCCTCGAGGGCCAGCCGCCGAGGCTCGCCGTCTATGGCGAGCTCGATCCGCATGCCGGAGTCGCGCAGCTGCTGCACGAGGTCGACCGCGTTGGTGAGCGACGGCTCGGGCAGCCGCGGTCCCTTCTCGCGGGGACGCATCATCGCGGCGAACCCGCCGCCGCCTCCGCCCTTCGTCGCGGTGAACAGCAGCGACAGACCCGTCTGCGGCGGCACCACACGGCGCTCGACGGGGGCTCGTCCGGTCTCGGCGGCCAGCCACTCCGTGAAGGTCTGCGTCCCCAGATCGGCCTCGGGACCGGCCAGCAGGCTGCCGTCCCGCAGCTGGTGTCCGAACCCGCCGGGGAGCGGGACCTCGACGACGCGGCCCGCCGCCTGCGCGGCTTCGCCCCACCGACGGGAGAGCTCCGACATCCGCTCGACACGCGGACCACCGAGGTCGCGCACGCGCCCCGCCGGCGGTCCCTCGGCGAGGGCGACGAGTCGCTCGGCGACCTCGCGCGCCGCCACGGGCTGCGATCGCATCGCCGGGACGACGACGAGAGGGCCCATCCGGCCCCGCTCGAACATCTGCCGCGCGAACTCGTGGAACTGCGTCGCACGCAGCAGCGTCCACGGCACCTCATCCGTCGCCACGGCACGTTCCTGGGCGATCTTTCCGGCGTAGTAGCCGGATGCCTCGCCCCGCCGGTCGATCCCGACGATCGAGAGAGCGATGTGGTGTGCGACGCCGTGGCGCCGCTCGGCGCCGAGCAGGCGCCTCGTCGCCGTCTCGAAGAAGTCCTCGGCGACGGACGCCTTGGTCGTCGCGACGCTCGTCACGTCGATGACGACGTCGACCCCGGCGAGTGCGGCGTCGAGTCCGTCGCCGGTGCTGACGTCCACCCCGGCCGCTCGCGACAGGACGACCGCCTCATGACCGCGCTCGCGCGCGACGGCGACGACGTGACGTCCGACGGTGCCGGTGCCCCCGGCGACGGCGATCCTCATGCGCGAGCCTCCCTCGGCGATGCTACCGGCGGGCGAGCGGACACCGGGCGCGCGATAGCCTCGAAGGCGTGGCATCCGCTCCGCAGTCGCCGGCGACGCTCGCGCACCTGCGCCGGGCCCGCGACCTCATGGACCGGGATTTCGCGCAGCCTCTGGACGTGCCGGCGATGGCGGCCAAGGCGTTCATGTCTCCCGCGCACTTCTCCCGGGAGTTCAAGGCCGCCTACGGCGAGACGCCCTACGCGTACCTGATGACCCGGCGGATCGAGCGCGCGATGGCCCTCCTTCGCGCGGGATCCAGCGTCACGGATGCCTGCACCGCCGTGGGGGCCACGTCGCTGGGGTCGTTCAGCTCGACGTTCACCCAGCTCGTGGGCGAGACGCCGAGCGCCTACCGGTCCCGGCCCCACGACGCGGCGGAGGCGATGCCCGCCTGCATCGCCAAGCTCCTCACGCGCCCGGCGCGATTCGTCTGACCCCCGGCGGCCCGCGCGGACGCGGAGCGAGAAGCGAGCAGGATCGGAGAAGCATCCGACCGGCGGGCCTCGTACCGTCTCAGACATGACAGACATCGCACTCGCCTACAGCCCGGTGACCGTCGACAACGTCGACGCCGCCATCGCCTTCTACCGCGACGCGCTCGGCCTCGAGCTCGTCAACGACGTGGCCTCCGACGGTCATCGCTGGGTGAGCCTGGGGTTCCCCGGTCAGCCGGGGCTCACGCTCGTGCTCTCCGATCCGGGTGCGGGACGATCGCCTGAGGACGGCGAGGCGCTCCACCGCCTCATCGCGAAGGGGTCGGGTCCCGGCCCGCTCGTCTTCACGACGGACGACGTCGACGCGACCTTCGAGCGCATCCGGGCCACGGGAGCGGAGGTGCTCCAGGAGCCGATCGCGCAGCCGTGGGGGCCGCGCGACTGCGCCTTCCGCGACCCGTCGGGGAACCACATCCGCATCAACCAGCGCTCGTGAGTCCGCCGCTCCGGAGGGCCGGGTCGCGCCCCCGTCCGGAGTGGGCGGGTAGCCTGGATCGGGTGAGCGACGAGTCCAGGGAGTTCCACAAGCCGGTGCGCCGGCCCGCGGAGCTCTTCGACCGGCTCTTCGCCGCGGAGGACCCCGCCGAGGTGTCCCGCGTCGCCCACACGACAGCGCAGGCCCTGCTCTCCCGCGTGCGGGAGGACCCCACGGCCGATGTCGTCGAGCGGCTGGTGTCGTTCACCGACGAGCACGGCATCGACGACCTGGCTGAGCTGTGGTCGCGCTCGCCTGCCAAGACGCTGCCGGGCGCCCTGTGGCGGCTGTACCTCCTGCAGCTCATGATCCACGACGACCCGCTCACCGCGGCCCTGCTCTACGAGCGCGGCCGCGTCGAGCTCGCGTCCGCCGATCCCGTGATCGCCGGTGCCCCCGTCCCCGCAGGCCCCGACGAACTCGTCGCCCTGGTCGACGCGATCCTCCGCGGGCTGTTCCAGGGTGACTTCGCGGTGGCGCTGGAACGGGCGGCCGCGTTCTGCCGCGTGCAGGCGTCCGGTGCCACGCATCTCGCGGACGACTACGAGGCGACAGAGCCGGACCGCGCATCCATCCTCACGACGCGCGCGCTCCGCCTCACGGACTACGCCGGCGACCTCGCCGCGTGCGCCGCGCTGTGGCGCCGCGACGCGCTCACCTGAACCGGGCTGTGGCCCGGCTGGGCTCTGTCTCCCTGCCCGCGGGCGCTTTCTCCCTGCTCGCGGGCGCAAAAGTGCCGGGCCGCAGAACGCCTCTCGGCGCAAGGCCGCTCTGAGCGGCAGAAGATGGAGCCCGGGGTTACTGCGGCCCGGCCATTCGAGTGTAACGGACCTCCCGGGCGGGGTATTCCCGCGGCTCACGGTGGACGAAGCCATAGGCTCGGACGCATGGCCACCCGCTTCGCCCTCATCATCACACCCGCGGCATCCGACGACGCGCGCGACGACTTCTCCGCCTCGTTCGAGGTCATCGACCCGTCCGCGCCCGCGCTGAGCGTCGGCGAGCTCAGCACGCAGCGGGGCGACGGCATCTTCGAGTCAGTGGGCGTCGTCGACGGCCATCCCCAGGACTTGGCCGCGCACCTCGCGCGTCTCGCGCACTCGGCGCGGCTGTGCGACCTGCCCGAGCCCCACCTCGAGCAGTGGCGCCAGGCCGCGCAGGTCGCCGCGGCGCAGTGCGGCCCGGGGGAGGGCGTCGTGAAGCTCATCCTGAGCCGGGGCGTCGAGCACGGTCCGGCACCGACGGCGTGGGTGACGGCGGCGGATGCCGCGGACTTCACCGTCCCTCGCGACCGCGGCATTCGCGTCGTGACGCTCGACCGGGGCCTCGACAGCGGCGCTCCCGCCCGCGCGCCGTGGCTGCTGCTCGGTGCGAAGACGCTCTCGTACGCCGTGAACATGGCGGCGATCCGTGAGGCGAAGCGGCGGGGCGCCGACGACGCCGTGTTCGTCTCGTCCGACGGCGTGCTCCTGGAGGCGCCCACGGCGACGGTGATCCTGCGGCTGGGCGACCGCTTCGTCACGCCGGAGCCGGGCGCCGGCATCCTGCACGGCACGACTCAACTGAGCCTGTTCGCCCACCTCGAGGCGGAGGGTTACGAGACGGCCTACGAGACCGTGCCGGCGGCGGCCCTGCGCGAGGCGTATTCGGCGTGGCTCGTCTCCAGCGTGAGGCTCGCGGCGCCGATCGCGTCGGTCGACGGCGCTCCGTTGGCCGTCGACCGCGCGCTGACGGCATCCTTCAACCGCTTCCTGCTGAGCCCGCGCGACTGACCGGGGCGGCGTTTGGCCTGCCGGCGCGCATGCCGGCCCAAGCCCCCGTCCGGCCCGGCCCGGCCCGGCCTGTCCGGCCCGGCTGTCACAGCTGAGCCCGGCCCGGCGCGGCCCGGCCCGTCCGGCCCGGCGCGGCCCGGCGCGGCCCGGCGCGGCCCGGCCCGTCACAGCTCAGCCCAGCTCAGCTCACCCCAGCCCGGCCCGCCACAAAACACGGACGGATGCCACGACACGCCGTCCCGGAGCCTGGCCGCTCGGAGTGTCGCGCTGGTGGTCCGTGTTTTCGAACGTGACCGCGTCACCGAGCCGGTCGGGTGGGGCGCGGCGGCGGGTGGGTCGAGCCGTCGGGGTCAGCGAGCCGACTGAAGGTGCGCGCCGGCGCGGACCTTGGCGAGGATCGCATCCTCCACGAGGGGCCAGTCGTGGATGACCATCGCGTAGTCGAACCGCAGGGTCTCGAAGTCCCACGCGGCGGAGTTCGCATCCCGCACCAGATCCTTGTGCCGATGGGACGGCCCGTCGTGGTTCGGCTTGCCGTCTATCTCAAGGAGCAGTCGATCCCCGATGAGGAAGTCCACGACGCCGGTGGCGAACACATGGACCTGGCACCGCACCGAGATGCCATGACGGTGGAGCCGGAGGCGCACCAATGACTCGAGTCCGCTGTCCGCGTCAGTGCGGGCGAAGTCGACCAACCACCGGATGGACACGGGGAGGCGTGGCCGCAGAATCTGCGTCTCCGCACTGCTGAGCAATCCCTGCCGCAGCGCCGACTCGAGTGCGGCGAAGAACGCTTCTTCGCCGCGGCACCACGCGACTTGGACCAGGACCAAAGGGATCGGAGGAAGTGTGCCGACCGTCACGTCGCCCCGATCCCAGTGGAGGTGGCATCGGCACCGGTCGTGCGCCCGCGCCGACCCGGCACGGCCCAGCCAGACGTGGAGCTCATCGTGCGGCAGGGTCCATAGCCCGTGGAGGGCCGCTGCCGTGGCGCACGCGGGGACGCCGCCGTGCGCTGCGGCGTCGAGCATGCGCGGATCGGTGGCCGGCAGGGCGAATATCCCCTGACGGGGACGCACCAGATCTCCTGTCTCGACCGCATGTCGCAGACCACGCGCCGACACGCCCTCCGCGCGCAGCGTGCGCGTGCGCGCGACACCGCCCGCCCGTCGGACGGCGGCTGCCACATCCGCACCTGTCTCCACTCTCCGAGCGTCGCGCGCGGCGAGCCGGAATTCGGCCCGCAGAACGCGGCCCGTGGATGAGGCTGCCCTCCCGTTCCGTGTGCAGGAACCCGTGCCCGCGGCATCCCGAGCTGGCGCATCCGTCACGAAACACGGACGGATGCGGCGACACGCCGTCCTCGAGCTCGGCCGCGCGGCGTGTCACTCGCGTCGTCCGCGTTTTCGCACCCGTACCCGCCCCGCACCCGCACCCGCTCGCACCCGGCCCCCGAACCTACCCGTCCCCGAACCGACCCCGCCCGACCCGCTATCGTGAACCGGAAAAACGCCAGGGGGGATCCGTGTCCGCATCGACCTACTACCAGCACGGCCTGCGCCGCATGACAGGGCGCAGCACCGACGAGCCGCACCGCGCGGCGACGCCGCTCGAGCTCTTCTTCGACCTCACGTTCGTCGCCGCGTTCGGCGTCGCCGGCGAGCAGCTGGCGCACGGTGTCGCGGAAGGCCATGTCGGTGCGGCGGTGGCGGGATTCGCGTTCGCGATGCTGGCGATCGTGTGGGCGTGGATCAACTATTCCTGGTTCGCGTCCGCGTTCGACACCGACGACTGGCTGTTCCGCGTGCTGACGATGGTGCAGATGGCGGGGGTGATCGTGCTCGCGATCGGGCTTCCCGAGATGTTGGCGTCCCTCGACCACGGCGAGCGCGTGTCCAACGAGGTGATGGTCGCCGGATACGTGGTGATGCGCGTCGCGGCGATCGCGCAGTGGCTGCGCGCCGCGCGCGGCAATCCGCGCCACCGGAAGGTCGCGACGACGTACGCGTGGTACATCGGCATCGCCCAGGTGGGATGGGTCGTCCTCATCCTCCTGCCGGTGGGGCTGTGGGCCTTCTGCGTCGCGGCGGTCGTCCTCCTCGTGATCGAGTGGAGCGGTCCGGTCATCGCGGAGTACAAGGGCGCGCTACACGGCGGCGGTACGCCGTGGCACGCGCATCACATCGCCGAGCGCTACTCCCTGCTGGCGATCATCGCCCTCGGCGAGACGGTGCTCGGCACCCTCGCGGCCGCGCAGGCGATCACCACTGCGGAGGGATGGAGCTTCACCTCCGTCATGGTCATCGCGCTCGGCGTCGTGCTGTCCTTCGCACTGTGGTGGACCTACTTCCTGGTCCCGAGCGCGCCGATCCTGGCCGTCCGCCGCTCGAAGGCGTTCCCGTGGGGCTACGGACATCTCCTGGTGTTCGCATCGATCGCCGCGGTGGGCGCAGGACTCCACGTCATCGGGTACGTGTACGACGACCACTACGAGGTGGGCACGCTCACGGTCATCACCGCGATCGCGGTGCCGGTGATCGTCTTCATGGTGTCGCTGTACCTGCTGCACGCGTGGCTGGTGTCGTCGTTCCCCAAGAACAGCCTCGTGCAGACGGGCACGCTCCTGCTCCCCGTCCTCGCGATCGTGGTCGCCGCCGCGGGTGCACCCCTGTGGGTGGGTCTGCTGCTGGTTGTGCTCTCACCCGTGCTGATCGTGCTGTCGTTCGAACGCGGCGCGTGGCGCGCGCTCGAGGCTCAGGTGAGCCGGGCCGTGGAGGCGGCCCGCGTCAGCCCGTGACTACCCGAAGCGGCCGGAGACGTAGTCCTCGGTCGCCTGCACGCTCGGCGCCGTGAACAGCGTCGCGGTGTCGTTGTACTCGATGAGCTTGCCCGGCTTGCCCGTGCCGGCGATGTTGAAGAACGCCGTCTTGTCGGACACACGGGATGCCTGCTGCATGTTGTGCGTCACGATGACGATGGTGTACTCGGCCTTGAGCTGGCCGATGAGCTCCTCGATGGCGTACGTCGATATGGGGTCGAGCGCCGAGCAGGGCTCGTCCATGAGCAGGACGTCCGGGGACACCGCGATGGCGCGCGCGATGCACAGCCGCTGCTGCTGGCCGCCGGACAGACCGGCGCCGGGCTTCTCGAGGCGGTCCTTCACCTCGTTCCAGAGGTTCGCCCCCTGCAACGACGACTCGACAAGGGCATCGGCATCCGACTTCGACATGCGCTTGTTGTTGAGACGCACGCCGGCCAGCACGTTGTCGCGGATGGACATCGTCGGGAACGGGTTGGGCCGCTGGAAGACCATGCCGATCTGTCGGCGCACGAGCACCGGGTCGACGCCGGTCCCGTAGAGGTTGTCGCCGTCGACGAGCACCTCGCCTTCGACGCGGCCTCCGGGGATGACCTCGTGCATGCGGTTGAGGGTGCGCAGGAAGGTGGACTTGCCGCAGCCGGACGGTCCGATGAACGCCGTCACGGTCCGCGGCGCGATCTCCATGGAGACGCCTTCGACAGCGAGGAAGTCGCTGTAGTAGACGTTCAGATCGTTGACTTCGATGCTCTTGGACACCAGGGTGCCTTCCTTGCTAACGGACCTTCGGCGCGAAGACCTTCGCGACGATACGGGCGATGAGGTTGAAGATGACGACCAGGATCACGAGGAGGAGGGCCGCGCCCCACGCCTGTGCCTGCGATGCGTCGATGTCCTTGCCGGGGAAACTGTAGGCGGTGTACGCCTGCACGGCGAGCGTCTGCATGGGATCGCGGAACGGGTTCGCGTTGAAGTTGTCGGTGAAGCTCGCCGCGATGAAGATCGGGGCCGTCTCGCCGACGACCCGCGCGATCGCGAGCACGACGCCGGTGACGATGCCGCTGGCCGCCGTGCGCAGGACGACCTTCATGATCGTCGTCGACTTCGGCACGCCCAGGGCGAGCGATGCCTCGCGCAGCTCGCTCGGCACGAGCCGGATCATCTCCTCCGTGGACCGCACGACGATGGGGATCATCAGCACGCACAGGGCGACTGACGCGGAGAAGCCGCTGAAGGCCTTCGGCCCGACGATGAGCGCGAACAGCGAGAACGCGAACAGACCGGCGACGATGGAGGGGATGCCGGTCATGACGTCGACGAGGAAGGTGATCGTGCGCCGCAGCGGGTTGGTCGGCAGCGAGTACTCGGTGAGGTATACGGCGGTCAGGATGCCGATGGGCACCGAGATCAGGGTCGCGATGCCGGTGATGATGAGCGTGCCGACGATCGACTGCAGGGCGCCGGGCGTGTTCACCACCGCGAGGGTGTTGGGGTCGAAGGTCGACCCGCCGACGGACGTGATGAAGGTCCAGTTGACGACCTTGATGCCCTGCGCGACGACGGTCCAGAGCGTGGAGATGAGCGGCGCGACGGCGAGCACGAAGAACGCGGTCACAATGCCGCGGACGACGCGATCGACCGCCTTGCGGCGATTCTCGACGATCGACGAGCCGACGCCGATGGCGATCAGGTAGAACACCGCGGTCAGCACCAGCCAGACGGCGATATTCAGGTGCTGCGTGACGACGAACAGGACGAGGGCGACCGCCGCGGCGACCGCCACGAGGACGATCGGCTCGATGAAGCGGGGCAGCCGCCCGCTGGTGAGCCGCGCCGGGCCCGAGGTCCGATCCGTCGTCTCGGGTGCTGCGGTCGGCGCGCTCATGCGCTCTTTCCTTCCTTGCGACGCCGGCGCTTCTTGCCGGGGCCGGTCGCCGTGATGATGTACCGCGCGAGGATGTTGACCGCGAGCGACACCACGAACAGCATGAGACCCGTGCCGATGAGCGCGGAGCGCTGGATGTCGCTGGCCACCGGGAAGTTCAGCGCGATGTTCGCGGCGATCGTCTGCGAGTTGTAGCCGTCGGTGAGGACGAGGAGCGAGTACAGCACCGAGGGCGAGATGATCAGCGCGATCGCCATCGTCTCGCCCAGGGCCCGCCCCAGGCCGAGCAGCGTGGCCGAGACCATGCCGCTGCGGGCGTAGGGGAAGACGGAGAGACGGATCATCTCCCATCGGGTCGCGCCCAGCGCGAGGGCCGCCTCCTCGTGGAGGCGCGGCGTCTGGAGGAAGATCTCCCGCGTGATGGAGGTCACGATCGGCAGGATCATGACCGCGAGCACCACGCCGCCGGCGAGCATCGTCGATCCGGTACTGGAGACGGGGCCCGAGAACAGCGGGATCCAGCCGAAGTACTGGTTGAGGAAGTCCGAGAGGGGGAGCAGGAAGGGGCGGATGACGATGATGCCCCACAGGCCGAAGACGATCGAGGGCACCGCGGCCAGCAGGTCGACGATGTAGCCGAGGAAGCCCGCGATGCGGCGCGGGGCGTAGTGCGAGATGAACAGCGCGATGCCGATCGCGACGGGTGCGCCGAGCACCATCGCGATGAGCGCCGACCAGATGCTGCCCCACAGGAGGGGACCGACGTATTCCCAGAAACTGCCCCACGGGCGGTGGGCGGGGTTCTGGATGGAGCTGAGGTCGGGGTTCGCCGCCCAGTTCGCCGTCATCGCGGGGATGCCCTTGATGATGAGGAAGATGGCCACCCCGGCGAGGATCACCATGATCAGGGAGGCGGAGCCGGCGGAGAGACCGAGGAAGATCCGGTCGCTGGCGCGACGCGTGCTCTTGGTGGGCTTCGCGGCGGGGGGTCGGATTGCGGTGTCAGCCATGGCGGTCCTGCCGGTGTCGCATCTGCACGGGTCCTGTCGGGTTGGATGTCGCGCGTATCGGTCGGGAGACAGTCTCCCGACTCAACCCCGCCTCCGGCTAGTGCCGGGGGCGGGATTCAGCCCGCCCGCCCCGACGCCGGGCGTCGGGGCGGGCGAACCGACCGTGCTTACTTGATCGCGTCGATCGTCTTCTGCGCGTCCTTCAGGATCGAGTCCGGAAGCGGCGCGGAGCCGGCGTTCTTGGCAGCGACCTGCTGACCGAGCGTGCTGGCCACGAAGCCGAGGTAGGACTTGGTGACCTTCGCCTGCGCCGCGTCCTTGAACGTGGTGCACGCGATGGCGTACGAGACGAGCGGGATCGGGTAGGTCTCGGCCGTCAGCTTCGAGTAGTCGAACTTCTTCGACAGGTCACCCGCGACGCCGTTGGAGGCATCCGTCGCGGCGACCTCGAAGGTCTTCGCGACGGCCTCGGCGCTGAACGGCACGGCGGTGCCGTCCTGGATGATCTCGGCGGCGTTGAGGTCGCCGATCGCAGAGTGGTCCGCGTACCCGATCGTTCCGCTGCCCGCCTTGACCGCACCGACGACGCCCGAGCCGCCCTTCTGCAGGGAGACGTTGCCGCTGACCGGCCAGTTCTTGCCGGCGGGGTAGGTCCAGACCGACGACTGCGTGGCGGCGAGGTAGTTGGTGAAGTTCGCCGTCGTTCCCGAGCCGTCCGAACGCGCGACGGTCGTGATCTTGCCCGCGGGGAGAGCGGTGCCGTTGTCCTTGGTGATCGCCGGGTCGGACCAGTCGGTGATCTTCAGGTCGAAGATCTTCGCGATGGTCTCGCCGCTGAGCTTGAGGCTCGTGACGCCGGGCACGTTGAAGATGATCGCGACGCCGTCGAGGTAGACGGGGATGTTGACGCCGCCGTCCGTGCACAGCGACTTCGACTTGGTGGTCTCGTCGGCGGAGAGCGGAGCGTCGGAGCCGGCGAAGTCGTACGCGCCGCTCAGGAAGTTCGTCACGCCGCCGCCGGAGCCCTGCGACTTGTCGTAGTTGACGGTCACGCCCTTGACCTGGGCGTTGTACGCCGCGGTCCACGCAGCCTGTGCGTTGGCCTGGGCGCTGGAGCCGCCCGCGGTGATGGTGCCGGTGAGGCTCGTGTCGAGCGTGACGTTGACGCCCGAGTCGGTCGGCGTGCTGCTGCCGCTCGAGGACGGCGAGGTCCCGCCGCTCGATGCACAGCCCGCGAGGGCAAGTGCCGCGACGGCCGCGATCGCGCCCGCCTGGGCGATTCTGGTGATCTTCATTCGAAGTCCTTCACAGTTGCTGGGTCACACCCCGGGTGCAGGGTTGTCTGGAACGTAGACAGCCCGTCTTACCGGACGGAGTTCCGATGGTGAACGGCAGGTGAACGACCCCTGGGAGCGGGAGGCGCGCGCTCCCGCGCTCCCGTCAGACCTTCGGCTCGTGCGTCTCGATCGCGACGATGCCCGAGCCGGGGTTCGTCGCCGAGAGGTGCACGACGGAGAACGCGGCCACTTCGAGCGCGGACGCACTGCCGAGGTACGAGCCCCGCAGCGTGCCGGTCGCGAGGGCGATCTCGTTGAGGATGTCGGGCAGCACGGGACCGTGGCTGCACAGGACGACGGGCTTGCGGGCGCGCACGCGGCGGCCGATGACGTCGCGGACCTCGGCGGTGCCCTCTTCCCAGGCATCCTGGCTGATCTTCGCCGTGCGGTGGATCTTGCGCCCGGTGGCGGCCGCCAGCGGTGCGACGGTGGTCACGCATCGCACGGCATCGCTCGTGACGATGCGGCGGACGCCGAACGACTGCAGCGGTCCGGCGATCGACGTCGCCTGCCGCGCCCCCCGGCTCGTCAGCGGGCGCATCGCATCCGGACCCGTCCAGTCCTCGCGCGGCACCGCCTTCGCGTGACGGAGGGCGATCAGCGGGAATGTCCGCAGCACGCCGTCGTCGACGATGCGGAGGAAGTTCTCCAGGATCTCGACGTCGACGGGGTAGCTGAGGCGCGCCAGGGCCTTCTTCGGGCTGAGCCACTCGATCGCGGCGATCTCCTTGTTCGGCACGAACGCGGAGGCGCGGATCGCCTCAGCCGTCGCCTCGGCGGACCAGTAGTGGACGATCTTCTGACGCTTGCTGGGCAGCCGATACCGGGACACCCCGACCGGGACGCCGAGCGCGACGCGGATACCGGTCTCCTCGAAGATCTCGCGTGCCGCGGTCTCGGCGAGCATCTCACCGGGATCGACCTTGCCCTTGGGGAGGGTGACGTCGGCGTAGGCGGTGCGGTGGATGACGAGGACGGTGAGCTTGCCCTCGACCAGGCGCCACACGACACCCCCCGCCGCGTAGACGGCGGTCTCGCTCATCGGACCGCCCGTGCCCGTCGGCGGCGCTGGACGTTCGACATCGTGCGGTCTTGGAGATCGACCAGGGGCTTGCCGTTCTCGCCGACGCTGTGCCGGACCCACTCGCCCTCCGGGCCGAGATGCCACGAACTCGTCCCGTCGCTCATCGCGAGCGTGAACAGATCGTCCATCTCCTTCAGGTGGCCGGGCGCCACGACGCGCACGAGGACCTCGATCCGCCGATCGAGGTTGCGGTGCATCATGTCGGCGCTGCCGATGTAGACCTGCGGGTCGCCGTCGTTCGCGAACGAGAAGATGCGGGAGTGCTCCAGGTACCTGCCGAGGATGCTGCGCACCGTGATGTTCTCGCTCATTCCCGGCACGCCCGGCTTGAGGCTGCAGATCCCGCGCACCCAGATCTCGACGGGGACGCCGGCCTGACTCGCGCGGTAGAGCGCGTCGATGATCTGCTCGTCGACCATCGAGTTCACCTTGATGCGGATGCCGGAGGCTTTGCCGGCCTCCGCGTTGCGGCGCTCCTTGTCGATCAGGCGCAGGAGGCCCTTGCGGAGGTGGCGCGGCGCGACGAGGAGGCGCTTGAACTTCTTCTCGATCGCGTAGCCGCTCAGCTCGTTGAACAGCCGGATGAGGTCGCGACCGACCTGCTCGTCCGTCGTGAACAGCCCGAAGTCCTCGTAGATCCGGCTCGTCTTGGGGTTGTAGTTGCCCGTCCCGATGTGGGAGTAGCTGCGCAGCGTCCCCTCCTCCTCGCGGATCACCAGCGCGAGCTTGCAGTGGGTCTTGAGGCCGACGAGGCCGTAGACGACGTGGACGCCGGCCTTCTCGAGCTTGCGGGCCCACACGATGTTGGCCGCCTCGTCGAAGCGGGCCTTCACCTCGACGAGGGCGAGCACCTGCTTGCCGGCCTCCGCGGCGTCGATGAGCGCCTGCACGATGGGGCTGTCGCCCGAGGTGCGGTACAGCGTCTGCTTGATGGCGAGCACGTGCGGGTCCTTGGCGGCCTGCTCCAGGAACGCCTGCACGCTCGTCGTGAACGACTCGTACGGGTGATGCACCAGGACATCCGCCATCCGGATCGCCGCGAAGATGTCGGGGCGTTCGTTGCTGTCGCCCGGCTGGAAGGCCAGCGCCGTGATCGGGACGTGCGGCGGATAGCGCAGATCGGGGCGCGCGATCCGTCCCAGATCGAAAAGCCCGCGGAGGTCGAGGGCGCCCGGCAGCCGGTAGACCTGCTGCTCGCTGATGTCGAGCTCGTCGATCAGCAGATCGAGCGTGAGGTCGTCCATGTCGTCGGTGACCTCGAGCCGGATCGGCGGGCCGAACCGCCGGCGCAGCAGCTCCGCCTCGAGGGCCTGGATGAGATTCTCGGTCTCGTCCTCCTCGATCTCGACGTCCTCGTTGCGCGTGAGGCGGAACGTGTGGTGGTCGAGGATCTCCATCCCTGGGAAGAGGTCCGCGAGGTTGTTGGCGATGAGGTCTTCGAGCGGCAGGAACCGGATGCGCTCGCCCTCCTCGCCGACGCGCACGAACCGGGGGAGCATCGGAGGCACCTTGAGGCGTGCGAACTCCTGGCGCCCCGTGCGGGCGTTCCGGATGCGGATCGCGAGGTTGAGCGACAGGCCCGAGATGTACGGGAACGGATGCGCCGGGTCGACCGCGAGCGGCATCAGCACGGGGAACACCTGCGCCTGGAAGTAGCGGTAGAGGTCGTCCTTCTCGTCGTCGCCCAGGTCGCCCCACGAGAGGAAGTCGATGCCGGCGTCGGCGAGGGCCGGCTTGACCTGCGACGTCCAGGCGTCCGCGTGCCTGAGCTGCAGCCGATGCGCTTCGGCCGAGATGTCGGCGAGCACGTCCTGTGGCGTGCGGCCGACGTTGGTCGGCACCGCGAGTCCCGTCACGATGCGGCGGCGCAGGCCCGCGACGCGCACCATGAAGAACTCGTCGAGGTTGCTGCCGAAGATCGCGAGGAAGTTCGCCCGTTCGAGCACCGGCATCGCCGGATCCTCGGCGAGCTCGAGCACACGCTGGTTGAAGGCCAGCCAGCTCAGCTCGCGATCCAGGTAGCGGCCGTCGGGGAGCTCCGAGTCGAAGACCTCGGCGAGGTCGAAGTCGTCGTCCTCCCCGTCGTCGAGTCCGGTGTCGAGGACCTCGTGTCCGATCATCCCCTCATCATTGCAGGACGACGTGACGTGCGGGTGAACGGCCCCCGGTTCGGGCGCGCTGCGCCGCCCATGCCACCGCATGGTTCGGTAACACGGATCGGATGCCGCGGCACGCCGTGGCGTGCCGCGGCCGCGGCACGCCGTGGCCGCGGCATCCGAACCGGCGCGTCGCCGTCCCGGTCCGCGTTTTCGAACGGTCAGCCGGCCGGGGACGGTGCGCCTTGCTTCGCCCGACGCGTGTCGGCGCCGAGCAGCAACGACGGAACTATCACCGACACGAGCATTCCGGCCTGCCACACGCCGACGGGCCGATCCGCGGGGACGGCGGCGAGTGCGAGACCCGTCGGCAACGCCGCGAGCGCGACGATCGCGGCCAGGGCGACCGGTGGGTGAGGGCGGCCGTGGCCGAAGAGATACCGCAGCACAGGCCGCCCGGCACGCACGAGGAACAGGGCGACCATGACGAGGACCACGCACAGGCCGGCGGCGGCGGTCTGCCACAGCGGGCCGGCGACGGACGCGCCCGTCGTCTTCGAGCTGAGCGCCATCAACGCCATCAGCGCGAAGATGCCGCCGGACACCAACGCGAGATTCGATATCAGTGTCTTGACGCACGTGGCGATGTTGATCCGAGCGAGCTCGTAGAGGGGATCCCGGCGGAGGATGTCGCCGAACACCCGCACGGCGGCGGCGGGACGTCGTCGATGCAGCATCACGACCGCGAGATTGTTGGCCGCATTGGCGTTGAGCGGGTCGATCGCGAGCGCGGTGCGGAACGCGGACGTCGCGTCGACGAATTCGCCGCGGAGGCGCCACACCTCTCCGAGGAGGATGTGGGAGCTCGCCGAACTCGGGTCGAGCGTGACCAGTTCCTGTGCGGAGCGAAGCGCTCTGTCTCCGGGCTTTGCTCCAGCAATGCCGACCCGCGCCACCGCGGCATGGGCGTACCAGTTGTCCGGGTGCACACGGACGGCTTCGTCCGCCATTGCGATCGCGGTGCTCCGGTCCTGCCGTCCGATCGCGGCCGTCACTCCGACGATGAGACCACCCAGGTCCGCCGGGTCCGCGGCAAGCACCCGATAGGCGATCCGCTGCGCCTCGTGGTAGCGGTGGAGCGCGTTGAGCGCATCACCGGCCACGATCAGCGCCTCGCGGTCCTCCGGGTTGCTCGCGAGAAAGGCGGCGACCGTATTCAGGGCCTCGTCGGGACGGCCGGCTGCTGCAAATGCCTTCGCCTGGTCGACGACCCGAGCACTCACAGCCGCTTCGACTTCTTCAGGAAGGCCTTCAGATCGGGGTAGGCGCCCTCGTCGCCGAACGTGACGATGGTCCGTGCGGCATCCAGCCACGGTCCTGTCGACGGCTGGACCTCTGTGAGGGCGTGATCGAGGTCGGGCATCGCGATCATGCGTGCCTCGCCGTTCGCGATACTGTCCATCAGAGCGTGCTCGGCCGCCAGCTCGCACACGTAGGCGATGTCCGCACCGGAGAAGCCCCCCGTCGCCTTGGCGAGCCGGTTCAGATCGATCCCTTCGACGGGCCGCTGCGAGAGGTGGTGGCGGAAGATCGCCGCTCGCGCGTCCGTGTCGGGCGGTGCGACGAGGACCATCCTGTCCAGCCGCCCGGGACGGCGCAGGGCCGGATCCACCTCCCATGGCTGGTTCGAGGCGGCGAGGACGAACACCCCCTCGTTGGACCCGTCGACTCCATCCATCTCGGTGAGGAGCTGGTTCACCACGTTGCGCAGAGTCGCGGAACCGCGCAACGACGAACGCTTCTGCCCCAGCGTGTCGACCTCGTCGAAGAAGAGCACACAGGGCGCGTCGCGGCGCGCGATCTGGAACAGCTCGTGGACGTTGTGCTCGCTCACCCCGACGTAAGGATCGAGGATGTCGGTGATCGAGGCGGAGAGGAATCCCGCGCCGAGCTCACCGGCGAGGGCGCGGGCAATATAGGTCTTCCCGCATCCCGGCGGCCCGTAAAGCAGCAGGCCGCCTCGCAGCGACTTGCCATAGAGATCGCGCAGCCGTGGATTGCGCATCGGCGCGAGGAAGGCCGCATCAAGGCGGCGCTTGACCTCCGTCATGCCGCCCACGTCATCGAGCCGCACCCCGGGGCGTTCCGCGACGAACGCATCGCCCCCAGTCTCCGCCCGTCGCTCCTCGAAGCGGGGCTGAACGACGCCGCGGACCTCCGCCTCGGCAGCGGACCAGTCGTACTCGATGGGGCGCTCGGACGGCGAGGGCTCGGGAGGTGAGGCGGCGGACGGCGACGCGTTGAGCAGCTCGAGAAGCAGTGCTCGCGCGTCGGCTCTCGATGGCGCCCCCGCGACGACCTCGGACACGGTCGCAATCGCCTCGTCGTGTCGGCCAGCGCTTTCCGCCAGGGCCCGCGCGTAGTGGAGCTTGAGCTCCAGGTCCCCAGGGGCGGCATCGACCGCGCGCTTCAGCGCACTCAGTACAGCGTCATCCACGGCTACACATTAGGCGCGCTGCGCCGCCGCGCGCGCCGCCGCGTGGTTCGAAAACACGGATCGGATGCCGCGGCACGCCGTGGCCGCGGCATCCGAACCGGCGCGTCGCCGTCCCGGTCCGCATTTTCGAACGGACACCCGGACACCCGGACACCCGGACACCCGGACACCCGACACCCGGGCGCCGCGGCTTCGCCGGCGCCCGCGGCGTCAGCGCGTGGTGGGCGCGGGCTCCTGGTCGTCCTCGTAGACGTTGAACCGGTAGCCGACGTTGCGCACCGTGCCGATGAGCTGCTCGAGGTCGCCCAGCTTCGCGCGCAGCCGCCGCACATGGACGTCGACCGTGCGCGTTCCGCCGAAGTAGTCGTAGCCCCACACCTCGCTGAGCAGCTGCTCGCGGGTGAAGACGCGGGACGGATGCGTCGCGAAGAAATGCAGCAGCTGGAACTCCTTGTACGTCAGATCCAGCGGCTTGCCGTGCACCTTGGCCGAGTAGGAGGACTCGTCGATCGTGATGCCCGAGGTCTGCACGCGCGTGGAGATCTGGTCCTTGCTCATGCGCCCCACCGCGAGGCGGATGCGCGCGTCGACCTCCGCGGGGCCGGCAGTGACGAGGATGACGTCGTCGACACCCCAGTCCGGGGACACGGCGGTGAGGCCGCCCTCGGTGACGACGAGCATGAGCGGCGCGTCGAGCCCGGTGGTGTTCAGGATCTTGCACAGCGACTTCGCGCCCACGAGATCGATGCGCGCGTCCAGGAAGATGACGTCGGCGCTCGGTGCGTTCACGAGCTGCGCCGGTTCTGCCGGGATCTGGCGCACGCGATGGCTCAGCAGCTCGAGCGACGGCAGGACGGGGCCGCCTCCGCTCGCGGAGCTGAGTACCAGAAGCTGTGCCAAGAGGGTCCTCCCCGGCCGGTCCGACCGCCGACGCTCCATCCTATTCGGTGCCAGAATGGGCAGATGTCGACGCCCGATCTCGCTCCGCGCGGCACCCTCGGCGGATTGATCGCCGTGTGGGTGGCGTCCGCGCTGATGGGCATCGCGATCGGCCTGCTGGCGCCCGAGCAGTGGCGCGCCGCCTGGCTGGCTCTGGCGCTGGCCGGATGCCTCGTCCTCTCGTTCGCCGTGCAGCTGTGGCATGGCCACTCCCAGCGGTTCCTGCAGCGCGTCGCCGCGAGCGTGCTGGGCTCGCTCCTCATCCTCGGTCTGATCAGCGCCGGCTTCGGGCTGGCCGCCATCGTTCCGGTCTAGAGTGGGAGCATGGACCTCGTCGCGCTCGAACTCTTCTTCGTGGGCCTCCTCGGCCTCGCGTCGCTCGCGATCGTCTTCGTCGCAGGAGTCGTGATCAAGAATCTCTACCGCGGCCAGCGCTGACGGGCATCGTCGTGATCGAGATTCCGGTCGGCCTTCCCGCTGACCTCGCCCCGCTCTCCTGGCTGATCGGCGTCTGGGAGGGGACCGGTGTGATCGACTACGACGCCGACGGCCACCGGTTCGCCGGCGAGTTCGCGCATCGCGTGAGCTTCAGCCACGACGGCGGCTCGTTCCTGAACTACTCCGCGGACGCCTCGCTGATCCAGGAGGACGGCACGCGGGCGCCGCTCGTCTCCGAGATCGGCTACTGGCGGCTCTCCCGGCCGGCGACCGACGCCGACGCCGGGCCCGGACTGCTGCCGGCGGTGACAAGTGGCGCTCCGCGCTCGGCGGACGACGTCGAGGCGTTGCGTACCGCATCCGGCGGTTTCGAGATCGAGGTGTCTCTGGTGCACTCCGACGGCATCAGCGAGCTCTACCTGGGAGAGATCCGCGGTCCGCGCATCGACATCGCGACGGATGCCGTCGTCCGGCCCGCGGGCGCGAAGAACTACGCCGCGGCGACGCGCATGTACGGGCTCGTCGAGAACCACCTGCTGTGGGCGTGGGACATCGCGGCGCTGGGCAACGAGCTCGGCGCGCACGCATCGGCCCGGCTCGCGAAGGTCGACTGATGGTCGCCTACGCGGACATCCCCGGCGCCGTCGTCGTCGACGGCGTGCTGCATCACCTCGGTAACCCGCTCGCCGAGCAGCGCGCGCTCAACGCCGGTGCTGCGATCGCGCCGCTCGACGAGCGGACCGTCATCGCGGTGCCCGGCGAAGACAGACTGTCGTGGCTCGACTCGCTGTCCTCCCAGGCGCTGGCCCACCTCGCGCCGGGCGAGAGCGCGGAGCTGCTGATCCTCGACCCGCAAGGCCACGTCGAGCACGCGGCATCCGTCGTCGACGACGGCCAGACGGCGTGGCTGATCGTCGACGCGGTCGACGCCGAGGGTCTGCTCGCCTGGCTGCGCAAGATGCGCTTCCGCCTCCGGGTCGACCCGCGCGACGCGGGCGGCGAGCTCGTCGTCGTCGGCGGGACCGCGGCGGCGATCGCCGGACTCGACGCGTCCGCGCCGGCGGGCGTGCCGCTCGTGTGGCACGATCCGTGGCCCGGTGTCGCGGCCGGCGGCTGGGGCTATGCGACCGTGGACCCGCACCCGGGCGGACAGCGCGACTGGTCAGAGGCGCTCGTCGCTCCCGAGGCGCTCGACCGGATCGTGGCAGAGGCGGCGTCGGGCGACCGCACGCTGGCCGGCTCCATCGCCGTCGACGCGCTGCGCATCGCCGCATGGCGACCGCGCATCGGCGATGTCGACGAGCGGATGCTGCCGCACGAGGTCGACTGGATGCGTACAGCCGTGCACCTGGCGAAGGGCTGCTACCGGGGGCAGGAGACGGTGGCCAAGGTGCACAACCTGGGCCACCCGCCGCGTCGACTGGTGGCACTGCAGCTCGACGGCAGCGACAGCGTCCTTCCCACGCGCGGCGACGTGGTCCGGGCGGGCGCGGACGCGGTCGGCACGGTCCTCGCGGCCGCCATCCACTACGAGGAGGGCCCGATCGCGCTCGCGATCATCCGCCGATCCACTCCGGTGGACGCCGACCTCGCGGTCGATGCCGAGGACGGCCCGATCGCGGCGGCGCAAGAGGTCGTCGTCCCGCCTGAGGCCGGGGCCACCGCCTCGGTGCCCCGGCTTCCGCGGCTCGGGCGCCGCGTCGCCGCACCGTGACCGAGTCGCCGGTCACGGGCGTCGTCCCGACCGGCTGGCGAGCGAGGCTCGACCTGCGTCCGCACGTGCTGCGCGTGCGCGACTCGGCGCTCCCGATCCTGCAGATCGTGGTCGCCGCGACGGCCGCGTACGCGTTCGCCGTGTCGGTGCTCGGTCATCCGTCGCCGCTGCTGGCCGGGACGGTGACGATCTCGAGCCTCGGTCTCGTGCGCGACGCCCGGCCGCGGCGCGTGCTCGAGACGGTGATCGGAATGCTCGTGGGGGTGCTCGTCGCCGAAGTGTTCGTGCTGGTGGCGGGGCCGGGATGGTGGCAGCTCGCGCTCGCGCTGTGCGTCACCCTCCTCGTGGCGCGGTTCCTGTCGCCCTATCCGCCGTTCGCCATCATGGCGGGCATCCAGTCCGTCATCGTCATGGCGGTGCCGTCGCAGCAGCCGTTCGGCCGCCTCCTGGACGGTGTGGTCGGCGGCGTCGCCGCGCTCCTCGTGACGGCGCTCATCCCCCGCAACCCTCGCCGGGGCGAGCTCCGCGACGCGCACGCCGTGTTCGCCGCGTTCCAGGGCGCGGCCGCCACGGCGATCCAGGCGCTCCGACGAGGCGACCGTCTTCGGGCGGAACGGGCGCTGGAGAAGGCGCGGGCGCTCGGCCCGCTCGTGGAGCAGTGGCGGGAGTCCCTCGACTCCGCACTCGCGATCGCCCGGATCTCGCCCTTCCTGCGACCTCAGCGCGCCGAACTCCTGCGGCACGAGCGGATCCGGCAGCAGCTCGACTTCGCGACGCGGAACCTGCGCGTCGTCGCACGACGGGTCGTCTACCTGTGCGACGACGGGATGCCGCGTCCGGTCGCTGCCGACCTGCTGGGCGAGCTCATGCGGGCGGCGGACCTCGTCGCGCAGAGCCTCGCCGACATCTCGTTCCAGCCGCCGGCCAGGGAGGCGCTGCGCGCCGTCGGGTCCCGTCTCGACCCCGGAGCCGTGATGCGGGGCGCGTCGCAGGGCGATCAGGGACTCATCGCCGCGCTGCGCCCGCTCACCGTGGACCTGCTCACGGCGACGGGGATGGGCCCCGCCGACGCCCGGGCCGCGCTGCCGAGGATCTGACGCGACCCCGCGGTCACGTCGCCGGCGCCACCGCCCCCCACGGGACGGTGACCTCGCCCAGACGCCAGCGGGAGCGATCCCGCAGCGGCCAGCGGGCGGACATCGCCTCCAGTGCACCGCGCCACCGCTGCACGGGCCCGAATGCGGACAGGCCCGCGGCCCGCTCCCACTCGCGATCGAGTGCGGACAGGAAGGCGTGCACGGGCTCGCCCGGCACATTGTGGTGGATCAGCGCCTTCGGCAGCCGCTCCGCGGCGATGGAGGGATGCTCGAGCCCGGCGAGCCGCAGCGCGACCGTGAGCGTCGTGGGGACCGCATCCTCGCCGATCGCGACCCACGTCGCGACGCGTCCGATCTCGTCGCACGTGCCCTCCACCAGCACGCCGCGCGGCGCGAGGCGACTCGCCATCCGCGACCAGGCGTCGGGGACGGCGGTCTCCTCGTACTGGCGCAGCACGTTGAACGCGCGGATGACGGAGGGGCGACGGTCGCCGGGCAGCGGGATCTCGAACCCGCCGAGTTCGGCCCGTACCTGCGTGTCCGGAGCGAACGACGTCGCGCCGGCGCGCACGGCGGCCAGCTGCGCGCGGGCGGATGCGACCCGTGCGGGGTCGATCTCGAGTCCGAGGACCTCGACGTCCGGTCGAGCGCGCCGGAGTCGGGCCTCGAGCTCGAGCGCCGTCACGATGCTGGCGCCGAAGCCGAGATCGACCACCAGCGGGTCGCCCGTGCGGCGCAGCGCCGGGTGCCGCGCGATCCAGCGGTCGACGCGTCGGAGCCGGTTCGCGCCCGTCGTGCCCCGCGTGATCCGGCCGACGGGGGAGGGCGCCATGGCCCCATGATTCCACGGGCGTGGCGGCATCCCGCGCTCGGTAAGCTGGCGTCATGACCGCGCCCTACACCCTGATCCTGCTCCGTCACGGCCAGAGCGAGTGGAACAAGTCGAACCAGTTCACCGGGTGGGTCGATGTCCGCCTCACCGACCTGGGCAAGGCGGAGGCGGCGCGCGGCGGCGAGCTGCTCGCGGAGTCCGGCATCCTCCCCGACGTGCTCTACACGTCCGTCCTGAGCCGCGCGATCCAGACCGCGAACATCGCACTGGATGCCGCCGATCGGCTGTGGATCCCGGTGAAGCGCTCGTGGCGTCTCAACGAGCGCCACTACGGTGCGCTGCAGGGCAAGGACAAGGCGCAGACGCTCGAGGAGTTCGGGAACGAGCAGTTCATGCTGTGGCGCCGCTCGTTCGACGTGCCGCCGCCGCCCCTCGCCGACGACTCGGAGTTCAGCCAGGTGAACGATCCGCGCTATGCCGGGATCGACGGCGAGGTGCCGCGCACCGAGTCGCTCAAGCTCGTGATCGACCGTCTTCTGCCCTACTGGGAGAGCGACATCGCCGCCGACCTGCGCGCGGGCAAGACGGTGCTCGTCACCGCCCACGGCAACTCGCTGCGCGGACTCGTGAAGCACCTCGACGGGATCAGCGACGAGGACATCGCCGAGCTTAACATCCCGACCGGCATCCCGCTGGTCTACCGGCTCGACGAGGACCTTCGTCCGATCGGCGCGGGCGAGTACCTCGACCCCGAGGCGGCCGCCGCTGGGGCCGCCGCAGTCGCCAACCAGGGCAAGGCCTGAGCCCGGACCGAGCCCGGCAGCGGGCTCAGTCCGCGGCGAGGATGTCGAGCGTATCGGTGTCGGGGGTCCAGTCGCCGGTGGCGAGGTAGACGACCTTCTTCGCGACCGACACCGCGTGGTCGCCGAACCGCTCCAGGTAGCGGCTCGCGAGCGTCGCGTCGA